>CACRXC010000169.1_pt1 | contig 61055 bp, 58 predicted proteins | sample 5377091 | NCBI WGS metagenome assembly CACRXC01 (sample SAMEA6061845, study PRJEB28556) | metagenome | reverse complement strand
TCATTGGGACGGGCCTCCACGGCAGGGAGTGATAGCTCACTCCTTCTCTGCCTGTGGGGGCCCCCTCTTGTCAAGTCAACCCACATCACGCGCCTCAGGCGGCCGAGACGCTGAGCGCCGAGCACCCGCAGACGATCGCGCTGGCCCTGGCGCATCTCCCGCCGGAGACCACGGTCAGGATTCTGCGGCACTTCGACGAGGATCGGCGGGCGGAGATCGTCGAGCGCATGGCCCGCATGAACCGGACGGTGCCGGAGGCGATCCGGAAGACGGTCGAGCAGGCGCTGCGGCAGCGGGCGACGCAGGCGGTCGGCGCTGGCCCGGTGATCGGGGGCATCGACTACGTGGTGAAGATCCTGACGGCGATGGACGTGTCCACCGAGCGGAAGGTGCTGCGGACGCTCGAGGAGAGCGATCCGGAGCTGGCCCAGGAGATCCGGCAGAAGATGTTTGTGTTCGAGGATCTGGTGCTGCTGGACGACCGGGCGATCCAGCGTCTGCTGCGCGAGGTCAAGATGCGCGACCTGGCGCTGGCTCTCAAGGGGGCGAGCGAAGGGGTCCGGGCCAAGATCTTCCGGAACATGTCCAGTCGGGGCGCCCAGGCGCTGCGGGAGGAGATGGAGATCCTCGGTCCGCAGCGGCTGCGGGTGGTCGAGGAGGCGCAGCAGCGGATCGTGAACATCGTGCGCCAGCTGGAGGCCGCTCAGCAGATCACGATCCCGCGTGGACAGGAGGAGCCGTTTGTGAGTTGAGGGCCGGCCAGGCTCTGGCCGGAGGCGTCGCGGCCGGCGCTTGTCCAGCGGGGCCGCCCCGGGTACAATAGACGGCGTCGGCTCGGTGGGAGCCGTACGGTGAACGGTGGGAGTGGCGTATGCGACTGGCGACCCAGGAACGGCATCTCCCCGGCCGCGATCTGGCCGAGCGGCTGGCGCTGGCGGCCGAGTGTGGATTCGCCGGCGTGGAGTTTGGCGGCCACGGGCTGCGGGAGCGGTTGCCGGAGATTCAGCGCGCTCTGGCCCACAGTCCGGTGCGGGCCTCGACGGTCTGCGGGATCCCGGAGTGGGACTTTTTGGTGCCCGACCGCGACGAGCGGGTCCGGCGGATCGGGCTGGTCAAGGAGGCCCTGAGCATGGCCGCCGATCTCGGGGCTGTGGGGCTCATCGGTATTCCGATCCGGCGGCCGGTCCGCTTTCCCGATCTCTCGCCGCTCTACACCAGCGACGAGATCGAGCGGGCGCTGACCGCGCGGTGTCTGGAGGAGATCGCCGCCCACGCCGAGAAGGTCGGGGTCCTCTATCTCCTGGAGCCGCTCAACCGGTATGAGGCGTTCCTGCTCCGGACGCTCAACGACGCGGTGACGCTAGCTCAGCAGGTCAACTCGCCGGCCATCAAGATCATGGCCGATTTCTTTCATATGAACATCGAGGAGGCCGACATCCCGGCCAGTCTGCGGGCGGCCGGCCCGTACCTCGCCCATGTCCACCTGGCCGACAGCAACCGACGCTTCCCGGGCGCGGGGCACACCGATTTCCGGGCCGGCTTCCGGGCGCTCAGGGAGATCGGCTACCAGGGCTATCTGGCCCTGGAGTGCAGCGAGCCGGCGCCGACCCGCGCGGCGCTCCAGCAGACGGTCCGCTATCTCCAGGCCTGTCTGGCCGGGGCCTGAGCGGTCAGGCTCTCGGCCGAGCCGGCAGAGGGCGGGCTACTGCCGCTGGGGGATCGGGAGTTCGGCGCCGCAGACCGCGCACCAGCGGCGTTTGATGGCGGTGCCGTGCATCTCGACCTCGGCCCGCGGGTGGGTGCAGGTTGCGGGGTCGGGCCGCTGGGCCGGCTGGGGCTGCGCGGGCTTGCTCCACGGTAGCCGGATCTTGAATCCCATGGGGCTCCTCCTCTGGCCGCTAGGCCATGGCCGCAGGCTGTATCCGATAAGTAAGTACTCCACTGTGGGCTGCCAGTCAAGAGGGCGGCGAAAGAATCGCCAAGGGGGGCATGCGTGCGTCTGGGGGTTGATAGCTACAGTCTGCGCTGGCAGGGATGGGACGCGTTTCAGCTGCTGGAGTACGCGGCGGCGCTGGGGCTGGACGGCGTCCAGTTCTCGGAGCGGGGGAACTTCGCCAGTCTGGAGCCGGACTACCTTCAGGCCCTGCGCCGGCGGGCCGAGGAACTGGGGCTGTATCTTGAGGTCGGGATGGGCTCGTTCGACCGCTACTCCCGCTCGTTCCGGCCCGAGTACGGCTCGGGGGAAGAGCAGCTGCGGACAATGCTGCGGGTGGCCCATCTCCTGGGCTCCCCGGTCCTGCGCTGTTTTCTGGGCAGCCAGGCCGACCGGCAGGGCGCGGTGCCGCTGCGGGAGCATCTGGCCGAGTGTGTGCGGACGCTGCGGGCGGTGGCCCCGCTGGCCCGCGATCTGGGGGTGATGATCGCGGTCGAGAACCACGCCGGCGACCTGCAGGGGAGGGAGTTGCGCTGGCTGATCGAAGAGGCCGGCCCCGATTACGTGGGGGCCTGTCTGGACACCGGCAACCCGGTCTGGGTGGTCGAGGACCCGCTGCTGGCGGCCGAGGTGCTGGCTCCCTATGTGGTCACGACCCACGTCCGCGACTCGCGGGTGATGCCCCATCCGCGCGGGGCCCAGGTGCAGTGGGTGCCGATGGGGCAGGGCAACGTCGCCATCGGCGCGGTCATCGATCATCTCCGGGCCCGACGCCCCCAGGTGGCCATCAACCTGGAGATCATCACCGGCCTGCCGCCGCGCGTTCTCCCCTACTTCGAGCCCGACTTCTGGCAGCTGTTCCCGGAGATGCTGGCGGCCGACTTCGCCCGCTTCGTCGCCCGCACCGTCCAGCCGCCCAACGCGCCGTTCGCCCAGCTCGAGGCCCCGCCTGGCGCGGCACCGGACCCGGCCCTCTGCGAGCGGCTCCGGCTCCAGCAGCGCCAGCATTTCGAAGAGAGCGTCCGGTACTGTCGGACGGTGCTGGGGCTGGGCGAGCGCGGGCGGTCGGGTTAGCGCGCCAGCTCCTTGAAGCGCTCCCAGGGGGTGAGCACCCAGGTCTCGGTCGTGGCGTGGCCGAGCGAGCGGATGACCAGACTGACGCGGGCGGCGACCTCCTCGTTGGGCGCTTCGAAGATATCGAGGTAGTCGTAGGGGCCGAGGACGGCGTAGCTGGCGAGCCACTTCGCCTCGGGGACCTGCTCGGCCAGGGCGGCGCTGACGCGCTCGCCCAGTTCACGGACGGCGCCCGGTCGCGTCACCGCTTCGGGGGAGAGCCGGGTGAGGAGGGCGTACAGGGCCATCACCGAACCTCCTGCCCAAAAATAAAAATGGCGGCGAGAGGGGGTAGGGCCGGCCAGAGACCGTCAGGCCGCGCGCGCCTCCAGGCTCGGGATGGCCTGGGGGTGCCGCAGGTAGGTGATGAGCCAATCGATGATAACGCCGATGAGAGAGGCAACCAGCGCGGTCACCGGGTGGATTCCGCCGAAGGCCGGGCCCACCGGCAGGAACGCCTGCCCGAAGACCATCAGGACAAAGGGATACGCGGCCACGCGCCACGGGTGCGCCGGCAGTTTCCCGGGGAGCAGGTCGTACCAGAACACACCCAGACCGTAGGCCATCGCCGCCATCAGCAGCCAGGTCCCGAACTCCATGCTTCACCCCTCCTTACTGTGCAGTGAAGCGGGCGATTCGGGCCCTACCCCCTCTTCACTGCTAATTATAGCGCGCGGAGGTAACAGGCGACCAGCAGGGAGCGGCCTCCGCCCCATGGCGCCGCCCGGCCGGGCGCGGGCGCCGGACCGGAGTCTTCAGAGCGCTGAGAAGACAAGGCTTGTCCACGGCTGTCTGGCTGGGTTATGATAGGGGCGGGGTGTCGCCGGGCACCCGGGGGAATCATGGCGATGTCTGGCAAACGGGCCGGAACAGCCCCCGCCGCAGGCTGGCGAAGCGTCCGGCCTCGCCGTCTGGTCTGGCCCTCTTTGAGAGCGGTGCTAGCCGCCCTCTCTGTGCCCAACTACCGTCTTCTTTTCCAGGGGAACTTCGCCACCCAGATCGGCTTCGGGATGCAACAGGTTGCCTTCGGGTGGCTGGTTCTGGAGCTCACCAACTCGCCCTTCTACTTGGGACTGAACGGCTTCTGCTTTCTGTTTCCGATGCTGGTCGTCTCGCCGTTCGGTGGGGTGATCGCCGACCGGTTCCAGCGCCAGCGGGTGCTGATGGTCAGCCAGACGCTGCTGATGGCGCTGGCCCTCGGCCTGGCGGCCCTGGTCCTGCTGGGAATGGTGCAGGTCTGGCACCTGCTCCTGGCCTCGCTGGTCATCGGGACGGTGATGGCGGTCAACGTGCCGGCCCGCCAGGCGCTGGTTCCCGAGCTGGTCGGACGCGACCTGCTGGCCAACGCCATCGCTCTGCACTCGCTCAGCCTGAACGTCTCGCGGATCATCGGCCCGGCCGTGGCCGGAGCGCTCATCGCCAGCGTCGGGGTGGCGGGCTGTTTCCTCTGCCAGGCGGTCGGCTACGTCTGGTCGGTCAGCAACGTCCGGCGTCTCCGGGTGGTCCCCCGGCCGCTCCTGGCCCGGCAGGCCTCGGTCCTGCACAATCTGTGGGAGGGCTTTCAGTTCTGCCGCCGGGACCGGGCGGTGTTCGGGCTTCTGCTCGTGGCCAGCGTCTCGGCCGTCTGCGCGATGCCCTACATGCAGCTGCTGCCGGCCTACGCCCGTGACCACCTGGGGTTGCAGGCCGATGGTCTGGGGCTGCTGGTGGCCAGCAGCGGGGCCGGCGCCGTGGCGGGCAGCCTGCTGGTGACCGGTCTGGGCCAGCGACGGCGCCGGGGGCTCGTTCTTTTGGGGGCCCTGGTCTGCCTGGGAGTGCTGCTGGTGGGGCTGGGGCTGGTGCGGGTGGTGCCGCTGGCCAGCCTGCTTCTGGCCGGCGTCGGCGCCTGTGGGGCGTTCCTGATGGTCCTGAACAACACCGTGCTCCAGGAGCGGGTCCCCGACCATCTGCGGGGACGGGTGATGAGCGCCTACATGGTCACCTGGGGACTCAGCCCCCTGGGCGCGGTGCCGCTCGGGGCGCTGGCCGCCGTCTCCGGCTCTTCGGCGGCCCTGATGGTCGGCGGGGGCCTCTGTGCGGTGTTCGCTCTCTGGCTGCTGGCGACCCGGCCGGACCTCTGGACCGTCTAGCTACTCGGCCGCCTCTTCCAGGCCCACGGTCAGGGCCACCTGGCGGGTCTTGGCGTGCACCTCGCGGATGAGGGTCTGCCAGCGGTCCAGATGGGCCCGCGCCCGCTGCTCCCACTCCGCCACCGTCAGGCCGGTCCGGGTCCGCTCGGTCATCGGCGCTGGCATCGCCATGGTCTCACCTCGCGGGAAGGTCGCTGTTGCTCCGGGTAGGTGCAGACCCTGTGCCGCGCGGCCTCGGAAGCGGCACCGGAGATCATCATAGCCCAACGCCGGCGTTGCCGGGCGCTCTCGGACGGCTGGCCGCCGCGCCCGGTTGTCGCCCCGTCCCGGTCTGGAGTGTGCACTGTCTGGGGGGAGAAAAGATGGTCGCCCGGGCTCACCGCCGGCCGGAGCCCGTGCGGGGGAGGTTACGCCTCCCGGACCGGCGGCGTGTCCAGGCGGTGTCCCGGCTCCAGTTCGGCCAGGGCGTAGGGCACGCCCCGAACGCTCTCTTCGTAGCGGGCCAGGATGAAGAGCAGTGTTGAGAGCCGGTTGAGGTAGCGGACCACCTGCTCGTTGGCCAGCCATTTGCGGTGCCGGAGGCGGACCACCAGTCGCTCGGCCCGCCGCACCACCGTCCGGGCCACATCCAGGGCGGCCGAGGGCAGGGTCTCGCCGGGGAGAATAAAGCGGTTGGGGATGGTGGTCTGGGCCATGAGGTCCTCGATGGTCTGCTCCAGCCAGGCCACGTGCTCGGCGGTGATGTGGTAGGGTGATGCGGCCTGTTTCTCCGGCGGGGTCGCCAGTTCCGCCATCAGGAGATAGAGGTCCTCCTGGATGCGCAGCAGGACCGCCCGCGTGCGCTCGGTTCCGGCCAGCGCCCGGGCCAGTCCCAGAAACGAGGTCGCCTCATCGACCGTGCCGTAGCTCTCGGGGATGAGATGGTACTTCGGCACCCGCTCTCCGGTCAGGAGCGAGGTGTAGCCGGTATCGCCCTTCCCATACGGGAACCGGCGCAGGGGCTTGACTGGCCGCTCTCTCATCGCCTCTCCCTCTGCCCGTCGGGGCGGTGGCGCGCCGACCCGGCCTTCTCGGCACATTATACGCCAGGACCGGTCCACCGCCTACCAGGAACCCGGCCCGGGTTCACCGGGAACCATCCGCCCGCGGCCCGCGTCTGATATGATGAACGTACCACTACGGAGGTGTCCAATGCGGACCATCTGGGTCTGGAGCGCCGGACTGGCCCTGTTCGCTCTGGCCGCCTGCACCGCTCCCGCGGCCTCCCCGACGCCCGCTCCGACCGTCCCCGCTACGCCAACCGTTCTCGCCGCGCTGACACCGACGCCCGGCCAGACCAGGGGTGCCCCGGACGCCGCTCGGCCCACCGGAGGGAGCGCCATGGTCGACCTCGCCCGGCAGGATCTGGCCCGCCGCCTGGGCCTGAGCCCGGACCAGATCGTTGTCGAGAGTGTTAAAGAGCGGGAATGGCCCGACACCTCGCTCGGCTGCCCTGAGCCAGGCCGCCTCTACGCCCAGGTCATCGTCCCCGGCTACCGCATCGTCCTGCGCGCCCAGGACCGAACCTTCGTCTACCACACCGATCGCACCAGCCGGGTCGTCCTCTGCCAGCGGCCCTGAACCGGGCGGCACTGGCCTCGTCCACGAGGGCGTGAGCGCGGTCGGATTGCCATGCCGGTGGCGGGATGGGTACAATCGCGCTGTCAAAGCGGCGTGGTCTGGGCTGGCCGGCGCCGGCGGGCCAGGTTATGGTAAAGTTCTGGGGGGATGGGTCGGCGGGGGTGAGGGGCCGGTTCCTTATCCCGATCTGCCTATTAACGGTTTGGGAGCAAATCGGTGCGGCACACTGTTCTGCTGCGCGCCCTGGTCCTGGGGTTGCCGCTTCTCCTGGTCGTGGTGGTCCTGGGGGCCCGCCGGTTCGGGCCCTGGCTGTCCACCCCCCTGCCTGATTACGGGCCGGCCCCCGCGTTCGCGCTCACCGATCCGTGGGGCCGGACGGTGCGCGCGGACGACCTGCGGGGGAAGGTCGTCCTGGCCAGTTTCCTGTACAGCGCCTGCACCGATGCCTGCCCGCTCCTGGCCCCGCGTCTGCGCGATCTTCAGGAGGCGCTCCGTCGCGACGGGCATCTGGGGACGCGGGCTCTGCTGCTCACCTTCACCGTGGACCCAGAGCGCGACACGCCGGAGGTCCTGCGCGACTATGCGCTGCGGGTCGGTGCCGACCCGGCGGGCTGGTGGTTTCTCACCGGCGAGCCGGCCACGGTCCAGCGGCTCATCGAAGAGGGCTTTCGCCTGGGTGTCCAGCGCGTGCCGCTCGCGGCCGGCCAGCGTGTTCGGCACGTCCACGCCGACGGCACGGTGCACGAGCATGATTACGACACGGTCGTGCACAGCAACCGCTTTGTCCTGATCGACCGTGAGTGGCGTATCCGGGGCTACTACGACGGCCTGGAGGTGCCGCTGGAGCGTCTCCAGCACGACATCGCCGCCCTGCTCCGCTGAGCCGATCGGCTGCTCCACCCCGGCTACACGGGCGGGCAGAGGGTGGCGGGCACCGGCAGGAACACCCGCTGCTCGGACTCCGGCGGGCTGACCACCAGGCGCGGGTAGGGGTGAACCGGCCGGTAGAGGCCGACCGCCACCCGCCGGACGGCGCAGCGCTGGGCCGGGTTGAGCGGCACGAGCGCCTCGATCCACACCTCCCGGCCCACCGGCAGATGCCGGCCGCCGAGCCCGGTGAGGTCGCTGAAAAGTGGGTCCTGCTGGGCGACCGTCTGCCCCCGCTCGTCGTGCAGATGGACGAACACCTTGAGGTCCTCGTCCAGCGGCCGCTCGAGCCGCCAGACCGTCACCACCTGGAGCGCCCGGCCCGGGCCGCTGTCGGCCACGGCGTAGCCGATCAGCCGGACCTTCGCCTCAAAGAGAGCGTCGATGGGCACGAGCGGCGGCCCCAGCCGCAGATGCGTCCCCGGCGGGAGGTCGAACCGACTGACCGGCAGGCCCACCTGATAGTCGTGTCGCGCCCGCGCGTGGCGGGTCAGGAGGCGGGCGGTGAAGCCCTGGGGGTCGATAGCCAGGTTCTCGGCGGGGATGAGCCAGACCCGTTCGGCCCCGTTGACCATGGCGTCGAGCCGGGCGACCAGCTCCGCCTCGGTGAAGGAGACAGGGGGCGGGAGTTGGTAGACCACGGCCGGGCCGGTGTAGTAGTAGTCCACGGCGATCTTCAGGGCCGCCAGGACCACGTCGCCCGGCCGGCTCTCACGGGCCAGAAAGCGGACTGCCGACCGCCAGTCCTCTTTGAGCGGGGTGGTCAGGTAGACCTGGTAGGCGGCCGCCCAGAGCCCGACCAGCGCCCCCAGGGCGAGCCATCCCAGCCAGAGCCGCCGGGCCGCAACGGCCGTCAGCCCCCGCGCCAGGAGGAGCAGAAGGACCGGATACCCCGCCAGGGTGAACCGCAGGTGGTAGTTGGGGTTCAGCCGGTCAGCCACCACCACCGCCACGACCGGGAGAAGAAGCGCCGTCAGCAGAAAGAGCCGCCGGGACCAGTCCAGACCGGGGACCGCCAGCCCGACCATCGTCAGCAGACCGACCAGGGCGATAGCGACAGCCATCGTCCACTGGAGCGGGCCCCAGGCCGTGTCGAGCAGGCGCTGCATCCCCAGCAGCCAGCCGCTGTAGCCGGCCGCCCAGTCGACCAGCAGCCGTCCGAGCGGAGTGGTCCGGGTCCACGGCAGCCAGAAGAGCCCCTGCCAGTACTCCCGGTGCAGAAGAAAAACGCCGGCCCAGAGGCCGAAAACCCCGATGGTCACCCCCTGCGTCACCAGCCAGGGGCGGCGGAAGGCCCGGTCGCGCAGACGTCCGAGCGCGCCCAGCTGCTGGGCCAGGAGCAGGCTCAGGGCGCTGTGGTTGGTCAGCAGGGCCAGCAGGGTCGCCCCCACCTGCCAGCGGCCGGGAGCGCCGGCCGGCGTCCCGGCCAGGACCCGCAGCGTGGTCGCCAGGCCGAGCCCGACCGCGGTGAGGAGCAGGGCGTAGTTGCGCCCGTCCTGGGCCACCCAGATGGCCAGCGGTGCCAGGGCGGCCAGGAGCGCGGCGCGCCCGGGGAGACCACGCCGGCCCAGCGCCCGCCCGGCGGCGAAGAGAGCCGGGACCAGCAGCACGCCGGCCAGGACCGACGGGTAGCGCAGCGAGAACTCGCCGGCTCCGGCCAGCGGCAGCCAGAGGTGCATGAGCGTGGTGTAGAGGGGCGGGTGGACGTCCACCCGCGCCGTCCAGACCTCGGCCAGCGGCCGGCGGGCGTTGGCCACGGTGAACGCCTCGTCCACCCACAGGCTCTCGCGGGTCAGGCCGTAGAGCCGCAGCCCGAAGGCCAGCCCGCACAGCCCCAGGGCCAGCCAGCGCTCGCGCTCTTCAGCCGCTCCGGTCAGCGGACCCGGGCGCATGGGGCGCTGGGCCTCTCTTCTCCGCGGGCTCGCGTGCGCCTGCACTCTCTCCCCCGATCTCCTTCCCTGGAGACCAGACCAGAACCGGCGGTCACCGGGCGGCCTGGGGACCGGATCCGACCGGTGGATAAAAGCGCATGGGCGGCCCCCTGTGCCTGTCACCGCAGGGCCGCCCACGGAGACGGTCGGTCGCACCACCATCCTCCACCCCACCCCGAGATCGGCCACCGACCGTCGGCTCTCAGCCTACAGCCTCCCGCCATCAAAAGGTGATAAAGAACGCCCGTCGCGCCGTAAAAACTCCGTGGGAGTCCCGGCGCCGCCAGCCCGGCGGCGCCGGCGCGCCCGGTGGCACGGGGCTTGCCCCGCGAGGGGGACGATTCCGGGTGTACGGAGCCGTCCGGCATGGGCTTCGATCCCCAGTTGGTGCGCCCCGGCATGCGCGTCTACGACCGTGACCACGTCTACGTCGGCCGGGTCGTCAGCGTCGATCCCGTCGCCGGCATCCGGGCCCTGCCGGATGGCCCGGCCGCCGGTCACCTGCTCATCCCCCCGGAGGGCGTCGCCCTGGTCCACGGTCAGCACATCGTCCTGACCGTCCGCGAGCGCGACCTGGAGGCCCTGGGCTGGCGTATTCCCGCCAGCCTGGGCACTCCCTCCGCCTGACCGCCGAGGCGCTCGGCGAGCGGTCGGGGCGGTCACTCGGGCAGACGGTAGATCCGGCGCAGGTTCTCGCCGAAGATGAGGTCCTCGGCCTCCCGACCGAGCTTCAGGCGCCGGATGCTCTCCATCGCCAGGTCGGGATAGGCCGAGGGGGCGTTCGAGCCAAAGACCACCCGCGTCGGCCCGACCGCCTGAACGGCCGCCCGGACCACGCCCGGCTCGAAGGCTGCCAGCGTCGTCCCCAGGTAGATGTTCGGAGCGAGCTGGGCGGCGGCGATGGCGGCGCCGGTGTAGTCGCGGTAGCCCATATGGTCCATGATGATGGGCACCTCGGGGAAGCGCAGGGCCAGGGCCGCGATCTCCAGCGGATGCCCCGGCGGCGGGCCGGAGTGAATGGTCACCGGGATGGCCAGTTCGCGGGCCACCGCCATCACCCGGAGCGTGGCCGGGCCGAGCAGGTTGAGGGCGAACCCCGGCGGCATCAGTTTCAGCCCGCGCATCCCCCACTCGGTGACGGCGGTGCGCAGTTCCTGCACCGCCTCCTCGCCGAAGTTCGGGTTGACCGAGGCGCAGGGGATCAGACGGTCGTAGCCGCGCACCGCCGCGACCAGCCCCCGGTTGTCGGGCCGCAGCTGCACCCGCGGCATGACCACCGCCCGGTCGATCCCGGCCTGGTCGAGCAGGGCGATGAGTTCGGCCGGGTCGCCCCCCGGCCCCAGGTAGACCTCGAAGTCCAGTCGGAGCGCCATCGTCCCTCCTTTACTGGAGCGGCGAGTAGGGGATCGGCTGCAGCACCACGCTCCGCCGCTCCCGCCAGTACGGCGGCAGCCCCTCGCGGATCGCCTGCCACGCCGGCGACGACCGGACGCGCGTCCAGGTCTCGCGCATCTCCGTCTCCGATTGCCAGGCGATCAGCCAGACGACATTGATCGGGCCCGGCGGTGTCTCGTCGCCCGAGCCGGTCACCCGCCAGAAGCCGACCAGTCGGAACCCGAAGGTCCCGGTCAGAAGCGGCAGGGCCCGGTCGTTGGCCCAGGCCAGGTACTCATCCAGCAGCGTCGGCTCGATCGCGTACTGCCGCAGCTCGTAGATCATCGTCCTCTCTCCTGTGCTGTGTCATCCCAGCAGGGCGAGCACCTGGGGCACCACGGTGAACTCGGCGGGGAGGAAGCCCACCACCTCCCCGTCCAGTTCCAGGCCGACCCGTTCTGGCGACCGCAGGACCAGCCGGCGGAGCCGGGCGTGGGTCACCTTGGGATGGCCCAGGTGAGCGCCCCGGTAGACGCGGGGCAGCAGCTGACCGACGACCTCGGTCTTGCGGGCGCCTCGGAGCAGCAGCAGGTCGAGGTAGCCGTCGTCGAGGGCCGCCGGCGGGGCCAGCAGCATCCCGCCGGCGTGGTAGCGGCCGTTGGCCACCGCGACCATCCCCAGAAGGCCCGACTGCCAGGGCCCGTCGTCGATCCGGTACTCGGCCCACCAATCGCGGTGCCGGAGGAGCCCCAGGACCACCCCCGTCAGGTAGGCCAGCCGTCCCCCGAGCGCCTTCAGCCGCGTCCCCACCAGGGCGGCCACGGTCGCTCCCAGGCCGGCGTCGGCCACGTTAACGAAATACCGGTGGGCCGGGCGCCCGTCGGGCGCGCGGAACGAGGCCCGACCCACGTCGAGATAGCGGACCCGGCCGGCGGTCAGCGCCGGCACGGCCGCCAGCCCCACGGGCAGGCCCAGACTCCGGCTGAAGTCGGTGCCGGTGCCGGTCGGGATGAGCCCCAGGCGCGCCCGCGGGTTGACCGGCCGGTCGTCGGCCAGAAAGCCGTTGACCACCTCGTTGAGGGTGCCATCGCCCCCGACCGCCACCACCAGTTCCGCCCCCTCGGCCAGGGCCTGACGGGTCAGCCAGGTGGCCGCGCCGGGCCCGGGGGTCCAGACGGCGGCGAAGGCCAGCCCCTGCGCCTTGAGGGCGGCGGCGATCTGCGGCCACCACCGTCGGACCCGGCCGTGGCCACTGACCGGATTGACGATCACCGCCACCGGCGCGTCGAACCAGCGCTCCATGGTCTCCCTCTCCGGCCGGTGTCCGCTATGATAAAGAGCGGCCGGGCGGAAGGCAAGCACAGCGTGGCCGGCGACCTTGACGGTCGCCCCGGGCCGTGGTATAGTACGGGCAGAATTCACGAGATAGTTGATAGTTTTAATCAACTATCTCGGGTTCGCGTCGGAGGTGGGGTGTGCTGGTGGTCGAGCCGGTCCTTCTCGGCTTTGGGCTGCTGGTCGGGACGCTGGTGGGGCTGACCGGGATGGGGGGAGGGGCGCTGATGGCGCCGCTGCTCATTTTCGCCGGCTTTCGGCCGCTGGTGGTGGTCGGGACCGACCTGGCCTACTCCACGCTGACCAAACTGGTCGGGGCGGCCCAGCACCTGCGCTACCGGACGGTGGACTGGCCCACCGTCCGCCGGCTGGCGCTGGGCAGCCTGCCGGGGGCGGTGGTCGGGCTGGTCGGGCTGCGGCTGCTGCCGGGTGGGCAGGTGGACGCGGTCATCACCCATCTTCTGGGCGGCGCCCTCATTCTGGTCGCGCTGGTGCTGCTGGGCCAGGTGCTCCTGCCCCACTGGTCCACCTGGGCCCTGCCGCCGGGGCTGCTCACCCCGGCGGGCTTTCTGGTCGGCCTGCTGGTCAGCCTGACCTCGGTGGGCAGCGGCAGCCTGGTGGTGGCGCTCCTGGCCCTGACGACGCGGCTGCCAGCCCGGGTGATCGTCGGCACCGACCTGGTCCACGCCTGTCTCCTGGTGGGCGTGGCCGCCCTCGGCCACTGGCAGGCCGGGAGCGTCGACCCGGTCCTCACCGGGCATCTCCTCCTGGGGGCCATCCCTGGCGTGCTGCTGGGCAGCCGGCTGAGCGTGCGACTGCCGGAACGGGCGCTGCGGCCAACCCTGGCGGTGATCCTGCTGGCGACGGGCCTCCGGCTGCTCTGAGACCGGTGGCCCGGGAATCTTGGGAGAGGGAGTAGAAGCGTGAACACCCGCGGTGTGACGATCTGGTTGACCGGGCTTTCGGGGGCGGGCAAGACAACCCTCGCCCACCAGCTGCAGGCGGTCCTGCGGGCGCGGGGCTGTCGGGTGGAGGTGCTGGATGGGGACGTGATCCGGACCCATCTGAGCAAGGGGCTGGGCTTCAGCCGCGAGGACCGCGACACCAACATCCGCCGCATCGGCTTTGTCTGCGACCTTTTGACCCGCAACGGGGTCATCGCCATCGCCGCCGCCATCTCGCCCTACCGCGACACCCGCGCGGAGGTGCGGCGCCAGATCGGCGACTTCATCGAGGTCTACGTCCGCTGTCCGCTCGAGGTCCTCATCCAGCGCGATGTCAAGGGCCTCTACGCCAAAGCCCTGCGCGGCGAGATTCCGAACTTCACCGGGATCTCCGACCCCTACGAGGAACCGCTGGCCCCCGAGGTCATCTGCGACACGGACCGGGAGACCGTCGAGGAGTCGGTGGCCAAGATCGTGGCCACGCTCGAACGGCTGGGCTATCTCCCGGCGGATGAGGGGCCGGTGCCGGCCCACGGGGGGCGGCTGGTCAACCGCTTCGCGGTGGGCAAGGAGCGCCAGCGGCTGCAGGAGCGGCTGCCGGCTCTCCCGGTGCTCCGGCTCTCGCCCCGCTCGCTCTCTGACCTGCTGCTTATCGCCAACGGCGGCTTCAGTCCCCTCGAGGGCTTTCTCGTCCGGGAGGACTACGAGCGGGTGGTCCGGGAGATGCGGCTGGCCAATGGCCTGGTCTGGTCGCTGCCCATCACGCTGCCGGTGCCGCCGGCCCTGGCCGCGACGCTGCGGCCGGGGGATCTGGTGGCCCTGGCCGGGGAGGCCAGCCCGGTGGGGGTTTTGGAGGTGGCCGACCTCTACCGCTACGACAAGCAGCGCGAGGCCGAGCTGGTCTACCGCACGACCGACCTGGCCCATCCGGGCGTGCGGGCCCTCTGCCAGCAGGAGGAGGTGCTGGTCGGCGGGCCGGTCTGGGTGCTGGAGCGGCCGCTGCCGCCGCAGTTCGGGGAGTACGAACTCGACCCGGCCCAGACCCGCCGGCGCTTCCGGGAGCGCGGCTGGCGGCAGGTGGTCGGCTTTCAGACCCGCAATCCGGTCCACCGGGCCCACGAGTATCTGCAGAAGGTGGCCCTGGAGATCGTCGATGGGCTGCTGCTCCATCCGCTGGTGGGCGAGACCAAGAGCGACGATCTCCCCGCGGCGGTCCGGATGCGCTGCTACGAGGTGCTGCTGCGCGCCTATTACCCGCCCGACCGGGTGCTCCTGGCGGTCCTGCCGGCGGCCATGCGCTACGCCGGTCCGCGGGAGGCGGTCTTCCACGCCCTGGTGCGCAAGAACTACGGCTGCACCCACTTCATCGTCGGGCGCGACCACGCCGGGGTCGGGAGTTACTACGGCACCTACGACGCCCACCGCATCTTCGAGCAGTTCCGCCCGGACGAGCTGGGAATCACGCCGTTCTTCTTCGAGCACGCCTTCTACTGCCGGCGCTGCGGCGGGATGGCCTCGACCAAGACCTGCCCGCACGACGCCAGCGAGCACGTGGTCCTGAGCGGCACCAAAGTGCGGGCCATGCTCCAGCGCGGCGAGTCTCCCCCGCCCGAGTTCACCCGCCCGGAGGTGGCAGCCATCCTGGTCGAGGCCGCCCAGGGGGCGCGCGCTGACGGCCCGGCCGGCTGACCCTATCCCCCGCCGGCCCGTTCCCCCGCCCAGGGGCGGGTCTTATCGCTGCCAGCCAGACCGGACCGCCCAGAGGAGGAGCAGCCCGACGAAGGGGCCGTACTCGGCCAGCCGGACAACCGGCCAGACGCCGGGGCCGAGACGGGCCGGATAGGTGTATTCGGTCAGGACGACCAGCCCGGAGAGAAGCAGCCAGGCCAGGGCCGGCGTCAGGGCCAGTCCCAGCCGGCCGGGGGCGGGCTGAAGCCCCAGGGCGACGAACGGCAGGACCCAGGTGAGGTACCACGGCTCAACCACCGGGCTGAGGAGCAGGCCCAGGCCGATGAGGACAAAGGCCCGCCGGATGAGCGCGCGATCCTCACCGCCAGGCCGGATCAGGTAGACCAGGGCCAGTCCGGCGGCCATCAGCAGGGCCAGCAGCCGGGCGGCGGTCTCGCCGAACAGCCGTCGGAGGAGGAAGGCCAGGCTGTCGTTGAAGACGGCCTCCCGTCCCTCGACCAGAAGATCGTGGAAGAGCAGGGGCCCGGCGCCGGCGAAGGGGAGGTAACCGGCCAGGAGCACGAGGAGGAAGAGGCCCAGGCCGCGTCCGCCCCAGCGGCGGACGAGGATCGGGCTCAGGGCCAGCGGCCAGAGCTTGGCCAGGGCGGCCAGGGCCAGGGCCGCCCCGCTCAGGCCGCGCCGGCCCCGGATGGCGGCGCCGAGCGCCAGCAGGAGCGGCCCCACGACCAGGCCGTCGAAGTGGGCGCTGTGGGCGAACTGGAGAACGGGGAGCGGACTCCAGGCGTAGACCACCGCCCGCTCCAGCCGCTCCCCCAGGGCGCGCAGCAGCGCGAGCAGGGCCCCGATGGCGAGGAGGTCGAAGAGGACGGCGGCCACCTGCATCGCCTTGACGCTCGCCGGGGCCACGGCGACGACGGCGGCGAAGGCCAGTTGCAGGAGCGGGGGGTAGGCGGTGTGGAGGTCTTTGGCGCTGATGGCGACCCAGAGGGCGTCACGCAGGTGGGCGACCGCGGGGTCGCTGGGCGGATAGAGGTACGGATTGATCCCGGCCACGGTCAGCCGGCCGTCCCAGAGATAGCGGTAGACGTCGTCGGAGAGGCCCGGCCAGGAGAAGAGCATCAGCACCCGCAGCCCCAGGGCCACCGCCAGCACCAGCGGCAGCCGCCCGCCGGCCGTGCGCAGGGCGTAACGACAGGCGGCCAGGTGGACGGGAAGGGCCAGGAAAAAGCCCTCGAGGATGGCGCCGGTGGCCACCGCCAGCCCCTGCACGGCCAGGAGCAGGCCGCCGGTCACGGTCAGACCCCAGTCCGGCGGGAGGGGGGCGCGCGGCGGTCGGGGCGGGAACATGCGGGGCGCTCCCGTGCGTGCTGAGGGTATTGTAGCCGGCGCCGCCCGCGCCGGTCAGCGGCCGGCAGGGGACCCTCTCCTGTCAAGAACTTGTAAAGCTGGCACCGCCCCTGCTATGATCCAGGCCCCATCCTGTCGCGGTCGGAGTGAGGGTGGTGCGTTCGCGGGCGCTGGACTGGGGCTGGCTGGTGGTCCGTCTCCTGGGGCGGTGGCCGCTCCTGCTCTTCGTGGGGGGCTCAGGTCTCTTCTTCGGGGGGCTTCTGGTCCTGGGCCTCACCCCCTATGAGGACGATATTGAGAACTACCACTACCCGGTGCTGATGCTGCTGCTCCAGGCGCTGCGGCAGGGGCAGCTGCCCCTCTGGACGCCGGCCATGTTCGTCGGCTTCCCCTTCCTGGCCGACGGCAGCGCCGGGACCTTCTACCCCCTGAACTGGCTGGCGCTGCTGGTCCCGGCGGATCGGGCGGTGGTCTGGCTGCTCTGGCTGCGGACTCTCCTGAGCGGGCTCTTTTTCTTCCTCTTTCTGCGGGCGGTCGGGCGGAGCCCGGCGGCGGCCACGTTCGGGGCGTTTGTGTACGCCTTCTCTGGCTACAGCGTCGGCCACTGGATCCATTTCAGCATCGGCCACAGCGCCCTGACCCTGCCGCTGGCCCTGTGGGCGATCGAGCGGGCGTGCCAGACCCGGGGCCGGGCGGCCGGGCGCTGGCTGGTGGTGGCCGGGCTGGCCCATGGTCTCCAGTGGCTGGGGCTCCATCCACAGGTGGCGCTCATCAGCGCCGTCGGTCTGCTGGCCTACGGGGTCTTTCGGGGGCTGGAGGCGTCGTCGGGCCTCTCCTGGCCGCAGCGGGGGCTGCGGCTGGGCAGGGGGATGGGGCTGGTCGGGCTTATCGCCGCCGGGCTGGCGGCGGCCCAGCTCGTCCCGATGGCGGAACTGGGACGTCTCTCCGAGCGGGGCCAGGGGGTCTCCTACGCCTTCGCCACCTCCCATGCCCTGCCACCGCACAACCTGCTGACCGCTCTCTGGCCGTTTCTCTTCGTCGCCCCCGGCGGCTTCGATTGGGGACTGACCACGCGCTGGGAGACGGCCTTCTACGTCGGCCAGGTGCCGCTCGGGCTGGCGCTCGTGGCCGTGGTGGTCCGGCGCGACCGCTGGGTGCTCTTCTGGGGGACCATGGCGCTGGTCAGCCTGTGGGTGGCGCTGGGCAGTTACGCTCCCCTGAACCTGCACTATCTGGTCTACAGCCTCCCGCCCTTCGCCCCCTTCCGGGTCCCGGCCCGTTTCCTCCAGCTCACCGACCTGGCCCTGGCCGTCCTGGCGGCCACCGGCTTCGATCTGCTCCGACGGGCGCCGGCCGTCAGCCTCCGGGCCGGCATCTGGACCTTCGCCGCGCCGGTCCTGCTGCTGATCCTGCTGGGCTGGGCCACGGTGGCGCTGGTCACGCTGGCCCCGGCGATGGCCCAGAGCCTTCTCGACACCCTCTACGGCCACTGGCCGCACGCCAACCCCTGGCACGCCGACCGTCTCTGGCCGGCCCTGCAGCAGACCCTCTCGCCCCAGAACCGGCGCTGGCTGCTCTGGAGCGGTCTGGCGCTGCTGAGCGCGGTCCTGCTCCTGGCCGCCCACCGCCGACCGCAGTGGCCGTTCTGGCCCCTCGTTCTCGCGGGTCTGGCGGTCCTCGATCTCCTGCTCTTCGCCCGCGCCTTCTGGCACCTGGTCCCCACGACTTATCTCAGCCAGCCGGCCGATCCCCTGGCCCGGTACCTTCTCGACCACGCCACCGGCCAGCGGGTCTGGAATCTGCCGGGTGTGCCGACCCGGCCCAACCGTCTGCTCGCCTGGGGGATTCGGGAGGTTGAGGCCTACGGTCCCCTCCGGCCCCAGCGCTTCGTCGCCTACAGTGTGACCGCTCAGCGCGGCGAGAGCCGGCTGCTGGATCTCCTGGGAGTGCGCTGGGTGGTGGCTCCGCTGCCCGAGCGGGCCCCGGCCCACACGGCCGGCGTCTTCTTCGACCCCCACCGGGCCGAGGTGGTGGTGGGCCGGCGCTGGGACCTGCCCCCGCCGCCCTACCAGCTGGCCGAGCCGGTGCCGGTCCAGCGGGTGCGGCTGGTCGGGGCGCTCGCCTACGCCGCCCACCTCGCCCAGGGCACGACCGTGGCCGAGGTCGTGCTGCGCCGCCCGGAGGGCCAGACCACGGTCCTGCCGCTCCAGGCGGGCGTCCACCTGGCCGAGTGGGCGGCCGAACGACCTGATGTCTGGCCGAGCCTGCGCCATGCGCTGCCGACCGTGGTCTGGCGCGAGCCGGTTTTCGACCCGCACGGCTGGCGCTTCGACCGTCTGCTCTTCTTCGGCGAGGTGACGCTCCCCGAGCCGTGGCTGGTGGCCCAGGTGAGCCTCCACCTGGTCGAGCCGTCGGTGGTGGTCGAGGTCTACGGCCTGAGTCTGGTCACCCCGGCGGGGACAGTTCGTCCCCTTGACCGTTTCGACCACGGTCGGTTCCGCGAGCGTCTGCGCACAGCGGCCGGCCGGGTGCTGGAGAACCAGCAGGCCCTTCCCCGCGTGTTCCTGGTCGGGGCGGCCCGCCGGCTGCCGCCGGACCAGGCGGGCCTTGAATCGGCTGGCCCGCGAGCTCGCCGACCCCCTGAGCGGCGCCTATCTGGAGGAGCCGGTGGACCTGCCGGCCCAGCCGGCCGGCCCGGCCGGCACCGCCCGGCTGGTGGCCGAGACCCCGACCGATCTCGTGATCGCGGTCGCGGCCAGCCGCCCGGCGCTTCTCGTCGTCACCGATCTCGACTATCCGGGCTGGCAGGCGACGGTCGACGGCCTGCCGGCGCCCATCTATCGGGCCAATTATCTTTTCCGGGCGGTCCCGGTCCCACCGGGCGCCCACACCGTGGTCATGCGCTTCGACCCGTTGAGCGTGCGGGTCGGGCTGGCCGCCAGTCTCCTGACACTCCTGGGCGCGCTCGTCCTGCTCAGGGCCTGGCGGCCCCGGCGGGTCTCAGCGGGTGTAGCAGGCGACAATGTACCAGGCGAACGGCCGGAGCCAGGGCAGACGGAGAAGGTGCCGGTCTAGCGCCTGGAGCGGGGGACGGACCAGGCGGTCCAGGGGCGTCCGCCGCAGGGGCAGGGCCAGGACGGCGGTCAGATAGAAGGGCTGCAGCCGGCTCTCCCGAAAGGCCCGGCGCAGGCGCTCGAAATCACCCCAGCGCAGATAGCGCAGCCGGGAGCTCCGGCAGCGCGAGAGGGTGGCCCGGTAGAGGGCCACCGCCGGATGGTCGCGCAGCGGCTCGATGAAAAGAGCGCGGCCGCCGGGGCGGAGCACGCGGGCACACTCGTGGACCACCCGTGGCCAGTCGGCGTGGACCAGCGTGTTCTGGACATAGGTGAGGTCGAAACTGGCGTCCGGGAAGCCCAGCCGTTCGCCGTTCATCCGCACCAGGTGGACGCGGTCGCCCACCCCGGCCGCCGCGCAGCGCGCGGCCACGATCTCGAGACTCCGCTGCGAGAGGTCGATGGCCCAGACCTCGGCCCCCCGCTGGGCCAGACGGAGGGTGTCGTGGCCCAGCCCCGGGCCGATCTCCAGCACCCGGCGGCCGGCCAGCGGGCCGAGCAGCTGGTCGACATAAGCGAAGAGATCCGCCTGGAAGGCGCGGTAGTCGTGGGCGGCCAGCGCCGCCGGGTCGGCTCCGCTCCAGAACCGGTCGTAGTAGGCGCCGATGTCGGGCTGGTCCATAGGCTGACCATCACCCCCTCAACCAGAGCCGGTGGGCTCTTTGCGGGCCAGACAGAAGATCGAACTCCCCACCGGCAGGTTCAGCCAGCGCAGACAGCGGACCTCCTGGGTGAAGATGACAGTGAGCAGGCGGTTGAGCCACGCCGGCAGTGGGGTCAGGTTCGACTGATAGAGGCTGCGCGGACGGAAGAGGCGCTTGCCGATAATCGCCCCGGCCACCAGCGGCAGGAGGACGGCGTTGACGTACGTCGCCTTGCAGACCCTGAAGCCGGCGGAGCGCAGGCGGGCGAGGAGCGGCCCCCGACGATAGCGCCGGCGGTGGCCGGAGACGAAGTCCTCGCCGCTCCAGAGAAACTCGTAGGCCGGGACGAAGAGCACGAGGTGGCCGCCGGGACGCAGGACCCGCCACCATTCGCCCAGGGCGGCCAGATCGTCGTCGAGGTGCTCCAGAATATCGAGGGCGGTGACGATGTCGAAGCTCCCATCGGCGAAGGGGAGCGCCTCGGCCCGCCCCCGGACCAGACGGTTCAGCTGGCGGGCGCGGCAGAAGGCCAGGGCCTCGTCGGCCAGGTCGAGGCCGACGGCCTCGGTCAGCGCGCCCAGCTGGGCGAGCAGGTAGCCGGTGCCGCAGCCGATGTCGAGGAGGCGCGGCCGGCCCGGACCGGCCAGGGCGGCCACGGTGGTCAGGACCAGCTGCCGCCGCCCCACAAACCACCAGTACTCTTCTTCGAAAGCGAAGTTCCGGGCGTATTCGGCGGGCTGCATCGCTCAGCCCTCGGGCGGGACGAGCCCGCGCCGGACACGCTCCCGCCAGATATGATACAGCATCAGCGATCCGGCGACGGCGGCGTTGAGTGAGGAGACGTGGCCGCGCATCGGCAGGCGGACCAGCAGGTCGCAGGTCTCGCGGACCAGACGGCTCAGCCCGGTCCCCTCGCTGCCGACGACCACCGCCAGAGGCAGCCCGACGTCCACCGTCTCGTAACTCTGGGGGGCGCTCCCCTCCAGGCCCACGGTCCACAGGCCCCGGGTCTTCAGCTCCTCCAGCGTTTGCACCAGATTGGTGACCAGGGCCACGCTCAGGTACAGGACTGCCCCGGCCGAGGCCTTGACCACCGCCGGGGTGACCCCAACGCTCCGGTGGCGTGGCAGAATGACCCCGTGGACCCCGACCGCGTCGGCGGTGCGCAGGAGGGTGCCGAAGTTCTGCGGGTCCTGCAGGTGGTCGAGGACCAGGACCAGGCCCGGTTCGGGGCTGGCCTGGAGGCGGCGGAAGATCGCCTCGAGCGGGGCGTAGGCGAAGGGTGGGACCTCGGCCACCACCCCCTGGTGATTGGCCCCGCCGGTCAGCCGGTCCAGCAGGCGCCGGTCGACGTATTCGATAGGGAGGCCACGCTCCTGGGCCAGCTGGATGATCGCGGCGATGGGCCCCCGAGGGCGGACGCCGGCGGCCAGGCGCAGCCGCTGGATGGCGAGCCCGGCCCGCAGGGCCTCCAGGACGCTCTGCCGGCCATAGATCAGGTCCATCGTCGTTCGGTGTCAGGCGCCGGCCCGCCGCCAGACCGTTCCTTCGGGCCGGTCCTCCAGGACGATCCCCAGTTCGCTCAGCCGGGCCCGGATCCGGTCGGCCAGATCGTACTGGCGGGCGCGGCGCAGTTCGCTCCGCACCTCGACCAGGAGATCGATGAAGGGCCGGGCGGCCAGGTCCTCGGCGGCGACGCGCGGCCGCAGGGTGAAGCCCAGGACCCCGGCCAGGGTCCGCAGCGCCTGGCGGGCGGCGGCGAGGGTCTCGGCCGGCGCTCCGCTGTCGCGCAGCCGGTTGCACTCGCTGGCCAGTTCGAAGAGATGGGCCAGAGCCTGGGGCGTGTTGAAATCGTCGTCCATCGCCGCCAGGAAGCCGTTCCAGGCCTCCTCGACGGTGGCCGGGGCGGCCTCGGGGAGACGCGGCTCGGGGTCGGCGATGGCCTCGCCGCCGGCGGCGGTCCGCAGGCGCTCAACGCCGCGCTCGGCGGCCTCCAGCCCCTCGTCGCTGAAGTTGAGCGGGCGCCGGTAGTGGGACTGCAGGACGAAGAGGCGCAGGGCGTCGGCCGAGTGGTGCTGCAGGACCTCTTTGATCGTGATCACGTTGCCCACCGACTTGGCCATCTTCGTCCCGGCGAACTGCATCAGCCCGTTGTGGATCCAGTAGCGGACGAAGGGGATGTGGTGCGTGTAGCACTCGGACTGGGCGATCTCGTTCTCGTGGTGGGGAAAGATGAGGTCCTGGCCGCCGCCGTGGATATCGATCTCCTCGCCCAGATAGCGCAGGCTCATCGCCGAGCACTCGATGTGCCAGCCGGGGCGTCCCGGGCCCCAGGGGCTGGGCCAGGAGGGCTCGCCGGGCTTGGCCGCCTTCCAGAGGGCGAAGTCCATGGGGTTCTCCTTGCGCGGATCGATCTCGACCCGCGCTCCGGCCAGCAGTTCGTCGGGGGTGCGCTTGGAGAGTTTGCCGTAGTCGGGCTTGGCGGCGACGCGGAAGTAGACGTCGCCGTCGACCACGTAGGCGCAGCCGCTCCGCAGGAGCCCCTGGATGATGGTGATGATCATCGGGATCTCCTGCGTCGCCCGTGGGTAGACGTGGGCCCGCTTGATATTGAGGGCGTCCATATCGGCGAAGTACTCAGCGATGTAGCGTTCGGCCAGGGCGAGCGGGTCCAGCCCCAGGCGCTGGGCGCGGGCGATGATCTTATCGTCGATGTCGGTGAAATTCTGGACGTGGCGGACCCGGTAGCCGCGGAACTCCAGGTAGCGGCGGATGACGTCGAAGACGATGTAGGACATGGCGTGGCCGACGTGGGCGCTATCGTAGGGGGTGACCCCGCAGACGTACATCCGCACCGGGTCGCCCGCCGGGACGAACTCCTCTTTCTGGCCGGTCAGGGTGTTGGTGACCTTCATGGGCTCCTTCCCGTCAGATGACGTACGACTTTGAGCGACGACCCCTCCGCCGGCCGTTCCTCTGGGGTGGTCAGGGCCTGGCGGAGCAGCTCCTCCAGCCGCTGGAGCCGCTGGTCGAGTTCCTCGACCTTGCGGTGCAGCTGGTCGATCAGTTCGGCCTCCGGGTCGGGCAGGTGTTCGACCCGCCGGGTCGAGCCGTCCTCGGGGTTGTAGAAGGCCACGACCTTGGCCGGCACCCCGACCGCGGTGGCGTTGGGCGGGACATCGCGCAGGACGACGGCGCCGGCGCCGATCTTGGCGTTGTCGCCGACGGTGATGGCCCCCAGGACCTTGGCCCCGACGCCGATCATCACATTGTTGCCGATGGTCGGGTGGCGCTTCCCGCGCTGCTTGCCGGTCCCACCCAGGGTGACGCCCTGGAAGAGATGGCAGTTGTCGCCGATCTCGGCGGTCTCGCCGATGACCACGCCCATCCCGTGGTCGATGAAGACGCCCTTGCCGATCTTGGCGCCCGGATGGATCTCGATGCCGGTCAGGAAGCGGTTGATGTGCGAGATGAGGCGCGGGAGGACCGGGATCCCGCGCTTGTAGAGGGCGTGGGCGATCCGGTGCATGATGAGGGCGTGCAGGCCCGGATAGCAGAGCAGGACCTCGATGAGGTTGGTCGCCGCCGGATCACGCTCGAAAATCGCCCGAATATCGTCGCGCAGGGACATGGGGAACCTCCTTCGGAGAGACCAGTCTTCTCCGGACCAGGCCACAGCCCGCCCGCTCGTCGGGGGAAGGGGTGTTGCGCCCTCGCAACACCCCTAACGACAGACGCAGGTGGAGCAGTGCTGGGTGTGGAGCAGGAGACGGAGCATGGCTCTCCTCACGGGTCGATCAGGGCGACGGCGTAGGCGGCGATCCCCTCGCCACGCCCGACGAAGCCCAGGCCCTCGTTGGTGGCCGCCTTGACGCTGACCTGCGCCGGGCTGATCCCCAGGGCCGCAGCGATGGCCGACCGCATCGCCGGGATATAGGGGGCCAGGCGCGGCTGCTCGGCCAGAACGACCAGGTCCACGTTGACCACCCGGGCGGGCAGGTCGGCGATCAGCCGGCCGACCTGCTGGAGCAGGCGCCGGCTGTCGATATCGCGGAAGCGCGGGTCGCCCGGCGGGAAGTGCTGACCGATATCGCCCAGCGCGGCGGCGCCCAGGAGCGCGTCGCAGAGCGCGTGCAGGGCCACGTCGGCGTCGGAGTAGCCGGCCAGCCCCAGGTGGAACGGGATCTCCACACCGCCCAGGACGAGCCGCCGTCCGGGGACGAGCCGGTGAACGTCGTAGCCGAGTCCTATCCGCACGCTGACACCGGCGCCCGGCCGCCCAGGATCGCGGCGGCCAGCGCCAGGTCCTCCTCGATGGTGATCTTGATATTGGCCGGGCTGCCGGGGTAGACCACGACCGGGTGCCCGAGCGCCTCGACCATTGCGCTGTCGTCGGTGACCTCGGCCGTGACCTCGCGGTGGGCCCGGACCAGGAGCGCCGTCCGGAAGACCTGCGGCGTCTGGGCCGTCCAGAGGCCGGCCCGCGGCACGGTCGCCAGAACGCGGCCCTGCGCGTCCACCCGTTTCAGGGTCTCGGTCACCGGCAGAGCGGCGATGGCGGCGCCGGTCTGTCGGGCGGCGGCCAGCCCGGCCCGGATGATCTGCGGGGTCACGCACGGGCGCACGCCGTCGTGGACGACCACCCACTCGGTCCCGGACAGGGCGGCCAGGCCCGCCCGGACCGAGTCCTGCCGCCGGGGGCCGCCGGGACAGAGGTGCCGGACCTTGCGCCATCCGTGGGCCTGGGCCAGTGCCTGCCCCCGTCCCAGGTTCTCCGGGCTCAGGACTACGACGATTATATCAACCTCGGGCGTGGATTCAAAGGCGGCGACCGTCCAGGCCAGGACGGGCCGGCCGAGCAGGTCGGCGAAGACCTTGTCGCCCCCGAAACGCCGGCCAGCGCCGGCGGCTACGATGACCGCGCCGACCACCGTTCCTGCTCCCCTTCGGACCGGGGCTGGGCGAAGACCAGCCGGCCGGCCGCCGTCTGCAGGACCCGCGTGACCACGACGTCGACATCGCAGTTGAGGTGGCGCCGGCCGCCTTCGACCACCACCATCGTGCCGTCGTCGAGGTAGCCCACCCCCTGCCCGGCCTCTTTGCCGTCCTGGATCACCCGCACGGTCAGCTCCTCGCCGGGCAGGACGACGGTCTTGACGGCGTTGGCCAGTTCGTTGATGTTCAGGACCCGGACCCCCTGCAGAGCGGCGACCTTGTTCAGATTGTAGTCCAGCGTCAGGATGGGGCAGCCGTACTGACGGGCCAGGCGGACCAGCCGGGCGTCGACGCTCTCTGTCCCCTCACCGTCGCTCTCGACGATCCGCACCGGCACATGGATCTCCCGGCGCAGACGGTGCAGGATGTCGAGCCCCCGACGCCCACGGTTGCGGCGGATCGGGTCGGCCGAGTCGGCGATCCGCTGCAGCTCGTTCAGCACGAAGCGCGGGATGAGCAGCGGGCCGGTCAGAAAGCCGGTCTGGCAGATGTCGGCGATCCGGCCGTCGATGATGGCCGAGGTGTCGACCAGGATCTGGCCGGGGTGACGGTCGCCCCCGCCGGGGAAGTGCTGGATGAACTCGAAGATGTCGTCGCGCCGGGCCAGGAAGACGGCCACCCCCAGATAGGCCATGGCCACGGCGAAGACGAAGGGCAGGGTCTTGCCCAGCAGGGCCGGCAGCAGGCTGAGAGGGATGGCGGCCAGGACGGCGATGACCAGGCCGATGAGGAGCCCCAGCGTGGCGGCCACCAGGTCCTTGGCCGGCAGACGCCGGGCCAGCTCGTAGGCCCGGCGGAGCGGCCGCAGCGTGACATAAGGGGTGATGACGAAGCCGACGGCGAAGGCCACCAGCGCCAGACCAAGAGTCCAGCGCAGGGCCTCGGGCGGAACGGTGAGCGTGAGGGTGTCGTCTCGCAGGAGGACCACCGAGGCCAGGAGCAGCCCTCCCCCACAGCGGACCAGAAGTTCGATCCTCATCGCTGTCTCCTGCCTCAGGCGCTGGCCGATGCCATGTTTTAACTACCACACCGCCTCGTCCTTGTAAAGCCAAGGCTGCCTGCCAGTCAACCGGCGTTCCGTTCAGCAGGCTGGTGCGGGCTGTGCTCCGCCGGTCGGGGGAGTTGAACGCCGGCGGGCGGACGTGCTATGGTGAGGGGGGAGCGGAGCCGATGCTGATCGCGGGCTGGGGGATGCTGGGGCTGCTGCTGGGCGGGGTCGTCGCCCTCCTGGCCCCGCGCCTGCTCAGCCCGCGGCCGCTCGGGCGCTGGCCAGTCCGCTGTCGGGCCTGTCGTCGGCCGCTGGCCTGGGGCGACGTTCTGCCGGTGGTGGGGTTTCTGCGCCAGCGAGGGCGCTGTCGGTCCTGCGGCTGGCCGCTGCCGTGGTGGGAGCCGCTGCTGGCGGTGGCCACCGCGGGCCTCTTCGGGCTGCTGGCGGACAAGGTCGGCTGGGGCCCGCGCCTCTGGGTGCTCAGCCTCTGGTCGGTGCTGCTCTTGGTGGCGCTCTGCACCGACCTCCTGGCGCGTCGACTGCCGAACCGGCTGCTTGTCCCCTGGATGGGGCTGGCGCTCCTGGCGGCGGCGCTGGGCTGGGGGCCGCCCCTGCTCCTGGCCGTGCTGGGGGGGCTGGCCGCTGGCGGGAGTCTGCTTCTCCTCGCCTGGGTGGGCGAGCGTCTGCTGCGCCGCTCGCCGGTCCTGGGGATGGGGGATGTGAAACTGGCGGTGGTGATCGGGCTGCTGGTCGGACTGCCGCAGGTCTACCACGCCCTTTTTCTGGGGGCGCTGCTGGGAGCGCTGGGAGGTCTCTTCTCTCTCTGGCGCACGCGCTCACTGGCCAGCACCTTTCCGTACGCGCCGGCCCTGGTCGGGGGGGCCTGGGTGGTGCTGGTCTTTGCCTCGCCATGGTAGGGAGTGACACCGATGGACCGTCACGCGATCGCCCGGGCGTTTGCGGCGGCCTACGGGACGGCGCCGACCCTGTTGGCGCGGGCGCCTGGCCGCGTCAATCTCATTGGGGAGCACACCGACTACAACGAGGGGTTTGTGCTGCCGGTGGCCATCAGCCGGGCGGTCTGGATCGCGGCCCGTCCCCGGGCTGACCGGCAGGTTCGACTGCTTTCGTTGAACTTCGACCAGCGGGTGACGTTCTCGCTCGATGCGCTCGCGCCCGATGCCAGCGCTCCCTGGAGCAGCTACATCCGGGGGGTGGCCTGGGCGCTTCAGGCGGAGGGGTACCGGCTGCGGGGGTTCGACGGGGTGGTCTGGGGCGATGTGCCGATCGGGGCCGGGCTCAGCTCCTCGGCGGCCATCGAGGTGGCGGCGGCCCGCCTCTTCGTGGCGGTGAGCGATCTCGACCTCGACCCGGTGCGGCTGGCCCTTCTCTGCCAGCGGGCCGAGAACGAGTTCGTCGGCGTGCGGTGTGGGATCATGGACCAGTTCATCGCCACCCTGGGGCGGCGGCACTACGCCCTGCTCATCGACTGTCGCGACCTCTCCTACCGGCCGGTGCCGGTCCAGCCGGCGGCCGCAGTGGTGGTCGCTGATACGCTGGTCCGGCGGGGGCTGGTCGCCTCCGAATACAATCAGCGGCGGGCGGAGTGCGAGGAGGCGGTCCGCCGACTGCAGGCGGTGCTGCCGGGCATTCGGGCGCTGCGCGATGTGACCAGCGCCGATCTCGAGCGGTACGGGACGCTGCTGCCCGCCGTGATCTGGCGGCGGGCCCGGCACGTGGTGACCGAGAACGAGCGGACGCTGGAGGGAGCCCGGCGGCTGGAACAGGGGGATCTCGTGGGCTTTGGCCAGCTGATGTTCGCCTCGCACGCCAGTCTGCGCGACGATTACGCGGTGAGCTGCCCGGAACTGGACGCCATGGTCGAGGCGGCGCGGGCGCAGCCGGGGCTCTATGGGGCGCGGATGACCGGGGCCGGCTTTGGCGGCTGTACGGTCAACCTGGTGGCGGCCGGGCGGGTCGCGGAGTTCTGCCAGGGGCTGATGGCCGCCTACGCCCGCCGCACCGGCCAGGTGCCTCAGGTCTACGCCTGCACGGTCGACGATGGGGCGACGGTCGAGCCCTGGGCCTGAGGGGTTGGGGCCGGCCGAGCGGGCCCTGCTGGTTGAGGGGGCCCGCGCTTTTGGCCTCGCCCTCGGTGCCGACCAGGTGGCCCAGTTCGACCGGTACCTGCGCGAACTCCTCGACTGGAACCGCCGGGTGAACCTGACGGCCATCACCGAGCCCCGGGCGGTGGTGATCCGGCATTTTCTGGATTCGCTGAGCTGCCTGCTGGCCTTTCCGGCCGGAGAAGGGCTCGCGGTGATCGATGTCGGGACGGGGGCGGGGTTTCCGGGTCTGCCGCTGAAGATCGCCCGTCCCGATCTCCGGCTGACGCTCCTGGAGGCCACTGCCAAGAAGGTGCGTTTTCTGGAGCACGTCGTCCAGGTGCTGGGGATGTCGTCGGTCGTGGTCATCTGGGGGCGGGCTGAGACGCTGGCGCACGATCCAGATCACCGCGAGCGGTACGATTGCGTGGTGGCCCGAGCCCTGGCCGAACTGGCCGCGCTGGCCGAGCTCTGTCTGCCCTTCGCCCGGCTGGGAGGACGGGTGATCGCCCCCAAGAAAGGGGCCGTCGCCGCCGAGATCGCCCGGGCCCGGACGGCGATCTCCCTGCTGGGAGGGCGCCTGTGGGAGCCGGTGCCGGTGACCCTGCCGGAAGAACCGGAGAGACGGTTTCTGGTGGTCATCGAGAAAGTCCAGCCCACGCCGCCACGGTTCCCCCGGCGCCCCGGCATGCCGGTCCGGCGGCCGCTGGGGGTGTCGCGGGGACGGCCGATGGAGGGAGAGGCGTGGTCCGCCAGCGCCTGATCGGGGAGCGACTGACCAGCCCGCCGGCGATCCGGACCGTTCGTTTCCGGTGGCCGAGCGGGCTGCGGCTGGTGGTGACACCGTTGCGCGAGACGCGGGCGGTGGCCGTTCGCCTGTACCTGACGGGGGGTGCCCGCGCGGAGCCCGAGGACCTGGCCGGCGTCGCCCATTTCGTCGAGCACGCCGTTTTTCGGGGGACGGCCCGCTGGCCCACCTCCCGGGAGCTGAGCGTGGCCATCGAAGGGGTGGGGGGCGCGGCCGACGCCTTCACCGATAAAGACCACAGCGGGTTCATCATCACCGGTCCGGTGGCGCATCTCGACCTCTTCCTGCAGATCATGGCCGACCTGGTCCAGGCCCCGCGCTTTGACCCGGCCGAGATCGAGCGCGAGCGCGGGGTGATCCTGGAGGAGCTGCGCTCCTACGGCGACGACGCCGACGACCTGGCCAAGACGACGCTGGAGAACCTGCTCTGGCCCGATCACCCACTGGGCCGGGAGATCGCCGGGTCGCCGGAGACGGTCCAGGCCATCACCCGTGAGCACCTGCTGGCCTATATGCGGGCCTGGTTTGTGCCGGCCGGGGCGGTGCTGAGCGTCGCCGGACCGGTGGTGCCGGTCGAGGTTCGGGAGCGGGTGACCGAGGCGTTCCGTCACTGGAACGGTGGGGCGTTGCCGGCGTGGACCCCGGCGCCGCCGCCGGCCCCGGGGCCGGCGGTCCGGGTCCTGTACCGACACACCGAGCAGGCGCGCCTGCGTCTCGGCTTCCCGGTCGCCTCGCGGCACGCGCCCGGCCGGCACGCCCTGGAGGTGCTGGCGACGCTCCTGGCCGGGGCGGCGATCTCGCGCCTGGAGCGCCGGCTGCGCGAGGATCTGGGGCTGGTCTACGAGGTGAGTGCCACGCTGGAGCAGTACGACGACGCCGGTCTGCTCAGCCTGGCGGTCGGCGTGGCCCCGGGCAGTCTGGTCGCCGCCGTGCGGGCGATGCTCCAGGAGCTGGCCGCCCTGCGCGAGGAGGTGCCGGCCGAGGAGGTGCGGCAGATCGTGGAGTATCTCTGCGGGCGCTGGCTCTGCGCCGAGGGCACCGACTTCTACGCCGCCTTTGTCGGGCGCGACGAGCAGGTCTTCGGTCGCCCCTCGACCGTCGCCCAGGAGATCGCCGCCCTGCGGGCGGTCACGGTGGCCGAGGTCCGGCAGCTGGCCGCCCAGACGTTCCGGCCGGAGCGCACTTTCCTGACGGTGGTCGGCCCCTGGCGTCGCCCCGCCCTTCTCCGGCAGCTGCTGGCCCAGTACTGATGCTCCCGACTTCTGTGAAGTAGTTCCTTGCCCGCGCGCAAACGGCTCTCTACGCTCGAAGACGGCTGCAAGGTCGTGTGGAGCGCGAGGAGGGCCAATGGCCAGATGGCCGCTGTCGACGACTGACCGCGGAGGGGTCTCCGCGGCCTCCGAAGCCACGGCCGGCCGGTGGGGGGCGATGCCGGTCCGGGCCGGCCGGCTGGCGCTCGGCCTCAGGGAGCGCCAGCTGATCCTGGCGCTGGGTGATGGGGTGGTGCTGCTGGTCGCCCTCTGGCTAACGGCCGATCGTGCGGGAGCTCTCCGCCCAGTGGGGGGCCTGTCGTCCTGGGAATGGACTCTCGGTCTGGTCGGGGTTTGGGAGGCGCTGGCCCTGGTCTGTGGCTGTTACAGCGCGCGGGCCGTCACCCATCCTCTCCCGGCGGTTCGCTCAGCCCTGGTGGCGGCCCTGGTGAGCGGGGGGCTGGGCTGGCTGGTCCGCCCGGCCGACGGACCGGCGCTTATCCTGACCTTCGGCTGGGTGGGGCTGGGACTGGCTGGCTGGCGCCTGACGGTGATCGCTCTGCTCGCCCGGCCGGCTTTCCGGCGGCGGGCGCTGATCGTCGGCGCCCGCCGCGCCGGCCATGCTATCGCCAGTCTCCTGCAAGCGGACCGGTGGAGCGGCTACACGGTGGTGGGTTTCGTTGACGACTCCGCCGAGCCCCGGGGGGCGTTCGACGGCCTGCCGGTAGTCGGCCCGGGCGCCGATCTAGGGGCGCTGGTCGAACGTCTGCGGGTCGACGAGGTCGTTCTGGCCACCGCCCACCCGCTGTCCGGGGAGGTTTCACAGGCGCTGCTGCAGCTCTTTGAGTCGGGCGTGCCGGTCACGCTGATGCCCCATCTCTACGAGAGGCTGACCGGGAGGGTTCCGGTGGAGCACATCGGCGACCACTGGGTCATGGCGCTGGCGGTCGGCGGGCCCGGTCCACTGTACCGGTGCCTGCGACGGGTCGAGGATCTGGTTCTGGCCGGTCTCGGGCTGGTGGGGACCGCGCCTCTCTGGGGGCTGATCGCCCTGGCCATCCGCCTCGACTCGCCCGGACCGGTGTTCTACCGTCAGGTCCGTGTGGGCTATCGGGGACGGCCCTTCACGATGATCAAGTTCCGGACGATGCGCACGGACGCTGAGAAGGAGGGCCGGCCGGTCTGGGCGGCGGCGAACGACCCCCGTGTCACCGGCGTCGGTCGGCTCCTGCGGGCGACGCGCCTGGACGAGCTCCCGCAGCTGCTCAACGTCCTGCGGGGAGAGATGAGCCTGATCGGCCCCCGCCCCGAGCGCCCGGCCTTTGTGGCCATGCTTCAGACCCAGATCCCCTTCTACCGCGCTCGTCTGCTGCTGCGCCCCGGTCTGACCGGCTGGGCTCAGGTCAACTACCCCTACGGCCGCACCGTCGAGGATGCGCTGGTGAAACTCCAGTACGATCTCTACTACCTCAAACACCAGTCCCCCTATCTCGACCTGCTGATCCTGCTCCGCACAGTGGTCACGGTCCTGGCCTGCCGTGGCTCCTAGGGCCGGCGCCCCGCCCGGGCTCGCCCGCCGGGCCGCCCCTCGCCCTTGACCGGGTGTGGCTGACCTGATAGGCTGCGAGAGCGGGATCGTCGAAGGAGTGCCAGCGATGGGGGAGGGCGATGGGTCGGCCGGCGGTGGCGCTGCTGATCGCCGGTCGTCCGGGGGTCGGCAAGACCACGCTGCTCAAGCGGCTCGCCGCTCTGCTCGGGGAGCAGGCCGGCGGGTTCTATACCGAGGAGATCCGTGAGGGGCGCCGGCGCGTCGGCTTCCGTCTGGTGACGCTGGAGGGCCAGAGCGCTGTCCTGGCCCATGTCGACTGGCCCGGCCCGCCGCGCGTCGGCCGGTACGGCGTCGACCTCCGGGCGCTGGAGGCGGTGGGTGTCCCGGCTCTGCAGCGCGCTCTGGCCGCGCGCCGGCTGGTGATCGTTGATGAGATCGGGAAGATGGAGCTCCTCTCACCGGCCTTTCGCGCCGCCCTCGAGGCGATCATCGGGGCCGGCCGGCCCCTGCTGGCGACGGTGATGCTGGCCCCCGATCCCTGGGTGGAGGCCCTCAAGCGACGCCCCGAGGTCCGGGTTGTCCTGTTGACCGAGGCCAACCGCGAGGCCGTCCTGCAGGAGGTGATCGCCTGGCTGAAGCAGTGGGGGATCGATCAGGGCGCGCCGGCCGGCCGTGGTCCCGAGCGTCCCCCGGCCTAGGCCTCCGGGACCAGAAAGAAATCGACCTCCAGCCGGATCGTCTCCTCAACGCTTAGCACCATCGCCACACGGGGCACCGGCAGATTGAAATCGGCGAAGGTGAAGCGGGTCGTGGCCTGACCGCTCACCGCCCGGTCGACCAGGCGGGCTTTGACCTCCCAGACGACCGGACGGGTCACGTCACGGATGGTCAGATCGCCTTCCACCTGGAAGGTCGTCTCGCCGCCGGCTGGCGGCGGCTGGAAGTTTCGCAGCGCTCGGGGGACGAAGGTCGCCGTCGGGTAGCGGTCGGTCTGCAGGACGTTGCGCTGGAGGTAGGCGTCGCGGCGTCCCTCGTCGCTCCGCAGGGTTCGGAGGTCGGCGCTGAACCGCGACTCCGCGGCGACGATCTGGCCATCGGGACGGAGGGTCAGGCCACCGGCGAGCGCTTTGGTCGTGCCGACGGCGTCGCTGGGCAGCGAGCGGCCGGCCAGCTGTTCGCGAACCCGGTAGCGGGCCTCGCTCTGCTCAGGGACCAGCCGGAAGCGCTGGCGATCGGTGCCGGCGGCGCTGGGGTCGGTCTGGGCGGTGGCCGGTGTCGGTGAGGCCGGGGCGGGGGACGGGGTGGCCGTGGGCGACGGGGGCGGGGTGGGGGTCGGTGAAGCCGGACGGCAGGCGGATCCCAGGGCTCCCAGGCCCAGCAGCACGAGAAAACGGCGGCGGTCCATACTCCCTCCGTTTGTGATGGTGCTCTTTGTCTCTGGTGAGGGGCCGGCCCGGTCGAAGATGGGGTCGAAGGGCCGAGCGGCTGGCCGCGGAGGGCGGGCACTGCGCCGGATGCTGGCCCTCGCGCCACGCTGCGCCCAGAACTGGTCTTTGGGACGTCTTTAGTATCGCCGGCGGGCATTAAACCGTCGTTAAGTGGGTGTTAGCCGCCGGCAAAATCTGCTGGCGGCCTGACGGCCCGGCCGCCCATGCGCTATAACTATCCGTGGAATGCGACCGGTACGGGTGATCTCGGCAACTCTGCCTGACGGACGGGCTCTCTGGACCATCGGCGATTGGGGCAACGCCAGCGAGCACATCGGCCGACGATGGGAGGAGGTCGGTTTCGCTGCCCTCACCGCCGCTCTGGCGGACCGGCCGGCTCTGGCTGGCGGTGAGCTGCGGGCGGTTCTGAATCTGACCACCGACCCGGCGCTCCAGGAACAGTTCTCCAGCCTGGGGCTCCCGAATCCCGATGTGGTCCTGCTCGTTGAAGGGAAGGATGGGCTGTGTCTCCGGCCGGTGGACCTGAAATGGTCGTTGGAGACAGCCAGTTACCACCAGATCAGCGCCGGGGCGCTCCAGGCGCTGGTCACGGCCGCTCGTCCGCAGTTCGCGGCCCTGCTCCAGGCGGTCGGCGTCCCGGCCCTGACTGTGAGCTACCGCGACGGCTTCTTTTTCGCCCCGGACAGCCGACCGAACCGTGAGTTCCTCACGTCGCCGGCCAACCGGCGACAGGAGTACGCTCTGGAGCCCCACGAGGTGGTCATGGTGCCGGTGGACCCGGTCGCCTTTTTCAGCCCGCTGCCGGGCTGGGCCCTGGCCGAGCGTCTGGCCCGGATCGACCGGGTCACCACGCTGAGCACCGTGCTGGAGACGGCCGAGCGGTACTACCGGCTGGGGGCTGGCATCCAGGGAGCGCTGGTCAAACTCCGGACGCCTCTCTTCAGCCCTGAGCCGGCGGCGGTCGACGTGCTCGAGGCCTTCGAGGACCTGGCGCGCCAGGTCCGGCCGCTGACCAGCGCCAACCTCCTGCGGGCCATCGAACGCCCGATGCAGGCGCGGGCCGAGCGTCTCCAGCGCCTGCGCCAGCTGCACCGCTGCCCCTACACCTTCCGTGATCTCCTGCAGGACCTGGCCGGGCACGGCATTGTGGTCCCGGAGGATGATACCCCCGAGGGACGACAGGCCCGTCGCCCCTGGGTCCAGATCCACCGGACGGTGGCCGCCGAGCACCGTCAGGCCATCAACCAGGCTGGCATGCGTCTCCTAGCCAGCGGGCTGAACGAGGTCCAGGCTCTGGAGGTGCTGGAGCGGCGCCAGGAGGCGTTCGCCCGCCAGGCCCGGGAGCGCGCCCGGCAGCTGCTGGCGGAGGCCCTGGCGCGGTCGGAGGGCGGCTGAGCGCGCCGGTCAGGCTCCCTCCGGGTCGGCCTCGAAGCGGAAGACCTCCTGGAGCGGCTGGACGGCCCCCGGACCGGTGAGCCGGGGCGGCGTCACAAACATGCTCTCGGTCACCTCGCGGTTCCAGCGCTGGTGCTCGGGATCGGCCGAGAGCACCTCGATCATCCGCTGCAGGTTTTCGGCCTCCAGGTAGAAGAAGAGTTCGGTCCCCCGCAGGAAGATGCTGTAGCGCTTGACCCCCGCCCGGCGAATGGCCTCCAGGACCGAGGGCCAGACCGCCCGGTGGACCTCGATGTACTCCTGGATCCGTTCGGGCTTGAGTTGAACGGTGAAGGCCAGGCGTTCCATTGGCTCTCCCTCCCGCCAGAAAGTATCGCGCGCCGGTCAGAGGCCGCTGGCCCCGTGCAGGAGCAGGCGCAGGCCCACCAGCATCAGCGCCAGCGCCAGGAGACGTAAGATCAGCGTCCCGTGGACGCGCTGCGCCAGACGGGCGCCGATCTGGGCGCCGACCACCACGCCCAGCGCCAGGGCGCTGGCCCGGCGCCAGCCGGTGTGGAACTCGCTGGTCAGCAGGTGCACGACCGTCGCCGTCAGGGCCATGATCGCCAGCACGAAATGGCTGGTGGCGGTGGCGATGTGGGCCGGGAAGTGCAGCAGATGGACGAGGACCGGGACGTGGATGATGCCCCCGCCGATGCCCAGCACACTGGAGAGGAACCCGACCAGCAGACTGGCGATCAGCCCCAGCGGGAGCGAGTAGGCGTAGCGGTAGGTCTTGCCCGTGCGGTCGGTGATCATCCGCACCGTCTGGCCCGGTTGTGGGGGGCTGTCCGCCGGGTCAGGCCCGTTCTCCGGGCGATGGGCGGTCACCAGCACCAGGCCCCCGCCTCCGACCAGAAGCAGCCCCAGAATGAGGTCGAACAGCCCCCGTGGCAGCCACTGGACCACCAGCGCCCCGGCCACGGCGCCGGGAATGGTGGCCAGGGCGAAGCGCAGCCCACTGGCGACATCGACCCGCCGCTGGCGAGCGTAGGCCAGGGTGCCGGAGAGGGCGTTGAGGCCCACCACCGCCAGTGAGATGCTGGTGATCGTGGCCGGGCTCTCCGTGGGGTACAGGAGCAGCAGGACCGGCACCAGGATGAAGCCGCCACCGGCGCCGATCAGTGTGCCGTAGGCCCCGACCAGCAGGCCGAGGGCGGCCAGGGCGAGAAAGGTCAGAGGGGTCATCGCCACGCTCCGACAGGCGGAGAGTCAGGAGGGGAGGGCGCAGCCGAGAGCGCCGGGTGCGCGCTCAGCCGGTCGAGCAGGGCGGCGATGGCGGGACCGACCTCGGGGGGTTCTTCCGGGGCGGCCGCGTCGTGCAGGGCCCGCAGGCGCTGCTCGGTAAGCAGGCCCCGGCCGTCACAGAGAACGGCCCCGGCCAGCGCCCAGCAGCGGGCCACCGCCTCGGGCGCGTATCCGCCCCCGCCGACCACCAGGAGACGGCCGGCGCAGAGGTCGTGCGCCAGATCGTGCAGCCGGTGGGCCAGACGGACATAGCCCGTCGTGGTCAGACCCAGCCGGACCAGCGGGTCGGCCCAGTGGACGTCGGCTCCCAGGTCCACGATCAGGAACTCGGGGCGGTAGCGGCGCACGGCCGGGACCACGATGGTCTCAAAGACTGTCAGGTAGTGGGCGTCGCCGGTCCGGCGCGGCAGCGGCACGTTGAGGATGTGGCCGTAGCCCGGACCCCGGCCCTGCTCGGTCCAGTGGCCGCTGCCGGGGTAGAAGCCCGGGTCGTAGCGGTGGAGCGAGACCACGAGGACCGGCTCGCTCTCCAGGAGGGCCTGGGTGCCGTCGCCATGGTGGCCGTCGCAGTCGACAATGGCGATGCGTCGGTAACCGTATTCGCGCTGGAGGACCCGGACGGCGATGACCAGGTCGTTGAAGACGCAGAAGCCGGCGGCCCGGTCCCAGCGGGCGTGGTGGAGACCGCCGCTGGGGTTGAAGGCGTGGGTCACCGTCCCGCTGGCCACCAGCCGGGCGCCCAGCAGGGTGGCCCCGACGCTGACCCGGGCCCGGTCGAAGAGTCCCCGGTAGGCGGGGGTGGCCCCCTGGTCGAGAAAGCCGTGGCCGAGGCGGTCCATCTGTTCGACCAGGGCCAGGTAGCCGGGGTCGTGGGCCAGCAGCAGTTCGCTCAGGCTGGCCGGCGCGGGGCGGACACACCGGCGGCTCAAGGGAAGGTCCAGCCGCTGCATCAGGTCGCGGGCCAGGCGGTAGCGGGCCCAGGCCTCCGGCAGCCGGGCGAAGCCCCGGCCATCGTAGGCCTCGTGGTAGAGGAGGGCGGTCTGACAGGTCATGGCCGATCCTGATTGGGGCAACTGGGCCCATTCTACCGGTCTCCGGTCCGCCCTGTCAAAGGCGGTGGAATGCCCCTTGCATGCACCTCTGGTCCGACCCGGTGGCAGGGGGTGACAGCCGATGAACGGGAACGGCGAGGGCTGGGTGACGCGGGCGGGTCTCCTGCTGGCGCTGATCGTCGGCACCGCGCTGCTGGTGGTGGCCCTCGTGACCGTGCGTCCGCCGCACCGCGGGGACCAGGAGGTCACGCTCCGCCAGCTGGCCCAGGAGATCAAGGGCAGCCGTGTCAGCGGGCTGGTGATCGCTGGCGAGACCGTTCGGGTGGCGATGGCCGATGGGCGGCACGTCACCGCTTACAAAGAGCCCGGCGTCTCGCTGGCTCAGACCCTTCGCGCCTACGGCGTCACCGACCAGCAGCTGGCGGCCGTGGAGATGGCCGTCGAGCCAGCGGGCGACGGAGGGTGGCTGTCGGTCCTGGTCTGGATGCTGCCGCTGGTGCTGTTCGGGGCTCTGGTGCTCTTTCTCCTGCGCCAGTCGCCGGGACAGGGCGGCGCCTCGGATCAGGCCTTCTTGTTTCTGAAGAGCCGGGCCCGCAAAATCACCTTCGACCGGCCGCGGGTCCGCTTCAGCGACGCCGCCGGCGTCGAGGAGGCCAAGCAGGAGCTCATTGAGGTGGTCGAGTTCCTCAAGCAGCCGGAGAAGTTCGCCGCCATGGGGGCCCACGTCCCCAAAGGGGTGCTGCTGGTCGGTCCGCCCGGCACGGGCAAGACCCTCCTGGCCCGGGCGGTGGCCGGCGAGGCCGGGGTGCCCTTCTTCTCCATCTCGGGCTCGGAGTTCGTCGAGATGTTCGTCGGCGTCGGGGCGGCCCGCGTGCGCGACCTCTTCGAGCAGGCCCGCCGGAACGCCCCGTGCATCGTCTTCATCGACGAGATCGACGCGGTGGGGCGCCAGCGCGGCATCGGCATCGGCAGCGGCCACGATGAGCGCGAGCAGACGCTCAACCAGATCCTGGTCGAGCTCGACGGCTTCGACCGGACGACCAATGTTATTGTGATGGCGGCCACCAACCGCCCCGATGTCCTGGACCCGGCCCTCCTGCGCCCGGGGCGTTTCGACCGGCGCATCGTCCTGACCCCCCCGGACCTGGCCGGCCGGGAGGCGATCCTGCGGGTCCACGCCCGGGGGAAGCCCCTGGCGCCGGAGGTCGACCTCGCCCAGGTGGCCCGCCAGACGGCCGGTTTCTCCGGCGCCGATCTGGAGAACCTGCTCAACGAGGCGGCGATCCTGGCCGCCCGCCGCAACCGCTCGGCCATCGGCCCGACCGAGATCGAGGAGGCCATCGACCGGATCCTGGCCGGGCCCCAGCGGCGCAGCCGGCTCATCGGTCCCCGGGAGAAGGCGCTGACCGCCTACCACGAGGCCGGGCACGCCCTGGTCGCCCATCTCCTGCCCCATGTCGACCCGGTGCACAAGATCAGCATCATCGCCCGCGGGCTCTCCGGGGGCCAGACGCGGATCGTGCCGCTGGAGGAGCGGCAGGTCTGGACCTACTCGCAGCTGATGGAGCACCTGGCCTTCATCCTGGGCGGGCTGGCGGCCGAGGAGCTGGTCTTTGGGGAGATCAGCACCGGCTCCCAGAACGACCTGGAGCAGGCCACCGCTCTGGCCCGCCGGATGGTCTGCGAGTACGGGATGAGCGAGCGTCTGGGGCCGGTCGCCTTGAGCGGTCGCGATGGCCTCCGGCTGTGGCCGGGCCTGGGACCGCTGCGCGAGCCGACCACGACCGACTACAGCGACGCCACCGCCAGCGAGATCGACCACGAGGTGCGGCGTCTGATCGGCCGGGCCCACCACCAGGCACGCGATGTGCTGGAGCGGTATCGTGAGCGCCTGGTCGCCCTGGCCGAGGCGCTCATCGCCCAGGAGACGCTGCAGGGGGAGGAGCTGCAGCGGCTCCTGGAGGGGGCCGGGCGGCCAGCGGTCGCCACCGGCGAGGGAGGGGGATCGTGACGGCCCGGCAGGAGGGCGGACAGGCGGGTCTGCGAGCGGTCGTCGAACGGCTGTACGGCTACGGGCTGGCGGCGGCCCATGAGGACAAGCTGGCGCTGGCCCATGAGTACTTCACGCGCGCGCTGCAGCTTATCGACGAGGCCGGGCTGGCGCCGGCTCTGCGAATGAAGGTCTTGGCCGCGCTGCGCCGCGCCGAGCAGGCGCTGCGCCAGCGGCCCCTCAGCGAGCGCCCCTGGCTCTAATGTTCAGCGGTCGGTGAGGCGTGGGTCCGGGCCTTCTCCAGTAAGGCCCGGACCTCGTCGTCGGTGATCTGGCGGAAGTCGCGGTACCAGGCCCCGACGGCGAAGAAGGGGGAGGGGGTGGCCAGGCAGACCACCTCGTCGACCTCGCGGCTGAGGGTGCGCAGCACCTCGGGAGGCGCCACCGGGACGGCCAGGACCAGGCGCCTGGGCTGCTGCCGGCGCACGGCGTGAATGGCGGCGTGGATGGTGAAGCCGGTGGCGATCCCGTCGTCGACGAGGATCACGGTCCGGCCCTGCAGGGAGGGGAGCCCCCGGTCGCCCCGGTAGAGGCGGCGCCGCCGCTCGATCTCGGCCTTCTGCTCGGCGATCTCGGCGTCGATGTACATGCGCGGGATCCGCAGGGCGGCGATCTCGGCCTCGTTGAGTTGCAGGTCCCCGGTCTCGCAGAGCGCGCCGATAGCGTACTCCGGATTCTCCGGCGCCCCGATCTTCCGGCAGAGGAGCACGTCCAGCGGCAGACCCAGCGCCCGGCTGATCTCGTAGCCGACGACCACGCCCCCCCGGGGCATGGCCAGGACGAGGGCGTCGGTGCCTTTGTAGTGCTGGAGCGCGGCCGCCAGCCGACGCCCCGCGTCGGCCCGGTCTTCGAAGATCATGGCTTTCCCCCCACGCCAATTGTAGCCGATCTCGGCCTGTCTGCAAGTGGCTGGCCAGCCCGGGCCGACCGCCGAACGCCCGCATGATTCCTCGCGAATCTTCCACCGGTGGCGCTGGGCCGGCGGGCCATTGCCAGGCTGCCGGTGGCCGGCTAGAATAGGCGCCACAGGGGGGAGCGCGATGCAGCCGCACACCGACTTCAAGTTCCATCCGCGGATCACCCAGATCGGCTGCTACTGGGGCCAGGGCGGCCACACCGAGCTGTACCTGCTGGAGGGGGAGACGCTGGCCCTCATCGATACCGGCGTCAGCGACACCCCCGAGCGCTACATCGCCCCGGCTCTGGCAAGCATCGGCCGGTCGCTGGGGGACATCGGTCTTATCCTCAACACTCACGGTCATATGGACCACGCGGGGGGCAACGGTCAGATCGTGGCCGCGGCCGGCTGCCCGGTCTGGCTGCCGGCCGACGATGTGGCCATCGCCGAGGACCCGGACCAGCAGTTCGCCCTGTACTTTGCCCCGAACGAGCAGCTTCTGGGCCGCGTCGACCGCCTGGAGGCGGCCCGGGCCGAGTTCCGCCAGCAGGCGGGCACACCGGTCCGGGTGAGCCGGGCCCTGCGCGACGGCGACCTGGTGGACCTGGGGCGGGGCCTCCGCCTGCGGGTGGTCCACTGTCCGGGGCACACGCTGGGCTCCAGCAGCTTCTTCTGGGAGGACGAGGGGATCCTCTTCAGCGGCGACTGCGCCCTGGGGATGGGCAGTCGTCCCGGCGGCTTTCCCCTCATCTACTTTCCCGACCTCTACGAGCAGAGCCTGGCCCGGCTGCTGACGCTGGACCTCCGGGTGCTCTGTCTGGGCCACCACTATTTCAGCCGGACCCTGACCCGCGAGTCGGTGAAGTATGGTCCGGCTGCCCGCCAGTTCCTGAGCGAATCGCTGGCGATCGCTGGCCTCATCCGCGATGCGGTGGCCAGCGCGACCCTGGCGCAGCCGGAGGCGGACTTTCTGACGGTGGCCCGGGCGGCGCTCGACCGGCTGGAGGGGGTGCTGTCCTTCCGTCGCGATCCGGAGACCGGCCTGCCGGTGGCCGGCCCGACCGCCGCCCTCTACAGCAACTGGCGGCGCTACCGGCCGGCGAGCGGCTGAGCGGTCAGAAGGGCGTGGTAGACCGCCTCGGTGGCGGCGGCGATGCGGGGCCAGGCCAGGTCCTCGGCCAGCCGGCGGGCGCCGGCGCTCAGGCGGGCCCGGAGGTCCGGGTCGGCGCCGAGGCGGGCCAGGGCCTGAGCCAGGGCCGGGGCGTCGCCCGGCGGCACGAAGAGCACGTGCTCGCCGTCGCGCAGGCCGGCCTCGCCTGGCGGGCGCGTGGTCACCGTCGGCAGGCCGTGGACCAGCGCGGCCACCAGCGTCCCGTGGCGGAGCGAGGCTCCGGTGCGGAAGGGCAGAGCACCGACATCGGCGGCCAGCAGGCCGGCCGAGATCTCGGCGGCGCTGGCGTAGCCGGTCCAGGTCACCCGCTCGCGCAGCGGCGAGCGGTCGAGGCGGCGGTGGACCTCGGCCAGGTAGGCGCGGTTGCTCGGACCGCTGTCGCCGCTCCGGGCCCCCAGCATGACCAGCCGCACCGGCAGCCCCTGGTGCACCAGCTGCTCGAACGCCGTGGCCAGGACCTCGACCCCTTTCCACTCCTGGATGAAGCCGAAGTAGGCGATGAGGAGGTCTTCCCGACCGGCGCCGAGACGGGCGCGCCACTGGTCGCGCCGGTAGCCGGCGGGCGGACCGACCGGGATGTTGCTGCCGATGGGGATCTGATAGAGTTTGGTTCCCAGGCGCGAGGGCCAGGGTGGCGCGCCGGTGGGGGAGCCGCCGGCCAGGGCGCGGCAGTCCTCGGGGTTGGTGGTGATGACGGCGTCGGCCAGCCGCCCCAGCAGGTAGCCCGGCAGCCGGCGGAGCGGACCGGCCTTGGGGAAAAGGTAGGGCACTTTGAGGTCGTGGTAGGTGACCACCACCCGTGGCCGGTCCGGCCAGCGACGCAGCGCCAGGGGGAGAAGGGTGATGGCCGGGTGCATGGCGTAGGCGGCGGTCTGGTACTGGAGGTGGACGACCGCCGGCCGCAGCCGGGCCAGAGCCTGAAGCGTCCGGGCCAGGCCCCGCCAGCCCCAGTGGGGGACGAGCGGGAGAACCGTCACCGCCGGCCGGAGCCCGGGGTGGGGATCCGGTCGGGCCCGGCGGGTGGTGAGGACCGTGACCTCGTGCCCCCGGTCGGCCAGGGCCCCGGCCAGGAAGGCGGTGTAGTCGCCGACCCCGCCGCGCAGCGGCGGGAACTCGCCGGTGACCAGGCAGAGGCGCATCAGAGGTTCTCCAGCGAGGCCCGGCCAAGCCAGCGCCGGGCCTCCCAGGCCAGCACCTGCCGATAGATCCGCAGACGCTCACGCCGGAGATCCGGCCGGTGCCGGAGAGCCAGTTTCGCGGCCTCTTCCGCCGCCTGCCAGAGAACGGTCGCGGTCAGGAAAAGCCGCAGAACCGTCCCGGCCAGCCGGCCGTGGTAGGTGGTGACGTAGCGGCACTTGCTCTCGGTGAAGAGGATGTGCCGGCGGGCCAGATTCTGCTGGCTGGACTGGCCCTCGTGGTGAATGACCACCGCCTCGGGGGCGTAGTAGACCTCCCAGCCGGCCGCTTTCAGCCGCCGGCACCAGTCCAGTTCCTCGGCGTACAGAAAGTAGCCCTCGTCGAGGAGGCCCACGGCGTCGATGGCCGCCCGGCGGACCAGCATCGCCGCCCCGACCACCCAGTCGACGGCCGCCGGCTGGTCGTCGGGCAGGTCCGCGGCGTAATAGTGGCGCAGGAGGCGGCACTGGGGGAACCATTGCTGGAGAGGCGTGCTCTCGACGAAGGCGGTCAGCAGCGTCGGAAAGCGTCGGCGCGAGGACTGGGGCCGGCCGTCAGGGTAGCGCAGCTGGGGGCCGACCACGGCCGCCCGGGGGTGGGCGTCGGCGAAGGCCACCAGACGGGCCAGGGCGCCGGGGGTCACCTCGGTGTCCGGGTTGAGAAGCAGCGCGTACCGGCCCCGGGCCAGGGTCAGGGCCTGGTTGTTGGCGCGGGCGAAGCCGACGTTCCGGGGGTTGACGATGAGGTGGACCCAGGGGAAATCCTGCCGGACCAGAGCGGCGCTGCCGTCGGTTGAGGCGTTATCGACGACGAAGACCTCGGCCGTGAGGGTCGGCGTGCGGGCCAGGTCGGCGGCCAGCGCGGCCAGACAGCGGGCCAGGAGTGGCCGGACGTTGTAGCTGACGATCACCACGGAGAGGTCGCGCATGGCGCCAGGTATTATAGCGCTCTTGCCGTCGGCCATGCTGATCCTCTAGAATGGGTGTCGGCCCGTCGGGGCCGGAAAGGAGTCCATGCCTGCCCGGAGTCGACTGGTCGGCTTCGCGCTGACCGGCGTGTTCGTCGCGCTGATCGTCTGGCGCCTGGATGTGGCGGCGTTGGGACAGGCCCTGCAGCGGGCCAATTATCTGGTTGTCGCCCCGGCGGCGCTGCTGACGCTGACGGGGTATCTTCTCCGCGCCCTGCGCTGGCGACAGCTGCTGCGGCCCCAGGGGACGCTGCCGTTCCGCTGGGTCTTCCCGGTGCTGATGATCGGTTTTATGGCCAATAACCTCCTGCCGGCCCGGATGGGCGAGTTTGTCCGGGCCTATGTGCTGGGCCAGAAGACCGGTCTGAGCAAGAGCCTGGGGCTGGCGACCGTCCTGCTGGAGCGGGTCTTCGACGGGCTGACGCTGACGTTCTTTCTGCTCCTGCTCTCGCTGGGCTTCTCGCTGCCGGGCTGGGGGTGGGAGGTGGTGGTGGTCGCCAGCGTGGTCTTCCTGGGGGCCCTGACCGGGGCGGTGCTGTTGCTGACGGCGGAGAGCGCGTTCCTGCGACTGCTGCGGCTGCTGGTCGGCTGGCTCCCGGCCGGGGTCGAGGCCTGGGCGGTGGGGAGGACGCAGTCGTTCACGCTCGGGCTGCGGGTCTTGCGCGACCCGTGGCGGCTCCTGGGGATCGTGGGGCTCTCGCTCGGCGTCTGGACGCTGGAGGGGCTCTCGTACCTCTGGATCCTGGTCGGGTTCCAGCCGGGCCTTCCGCCCGGCGCCCTGCCGCTGGCGGCCTTCTTTGTCCTGGTGATGGTCAACCTGGGGATCATGCTCCCCTCGGCGCCGGGGTATATTGGCACGTTCCAGTTCTTCGCCGTCCTGGCCCTTGGGGTCTTTGGGGTCGGCCGCGAGCTGGCTCTGGGGGTGGCGCTGGTCGCGCACGCGATGCAGTACCTGCTGGTGACCGGGCTGGGCCTGCTGTTCCTCTGGCGGGAGCAGATCGCCTGGAGCGGTCTCGCCCGCTCGCGGGCGGCGTTCGGGCCGGCCGTGGTCGGTCCAGCCTCCCGGTCCGGGACGGCGGGCCGGGAGTAGGGTGGTGGGGGAGCCGGTGGTGTCGGCGCGGGGCTGGTCGCTGACGGCGCTGAGCCTGTGCGGGCAGGTGGCCCGCTCGTGGCGTCTCTGGCTGGGGCTGGGGGTCAGCGCGGTCTTTCTCCTCTGGGCGTTCCACCAGGTGAACCAGCCGGCGCAGATCCTACTGACGCTGGGGGGGGCCGACTACCGGCTGCTGGGGCCGGCGGTCGGTCTGTACTTTCTCGGGGTGTGGTGGCGGGCCGTCCGCTGGCGATTGCTCCTGGCGCCGCTGGGCCAGGTGCCGGCGCGACGCCTCTTTCCGCTGCTGGCCATCGGCTATATGGTCAACGACCTGCTGCCGGCCCGGCTGGGCGAGATCGCGCGGGTGTACGCGCTGGGCCGGCAGGAGCGGGTCAGCCGGAGCGCGGCGCTGGCCACCATCGCGGTCGAGCGGCTCTTCGACGGGCTGACGCTCCTGGGCTTCTTCGGGCTGGCCTGGCTGATGGCGCCGTCGGCCGGGCCGGTGCCGAGCCTGGTGGGCTGGGCCGGGCTGCTCTTTGTGGGGGCGACCGTTGGGGTGTTCGGGCTGGCCCTGGCGCCGGGCCTGGGGCACTGGCTGGCCGGCTGGCTGGTCCGGGTGCTGCCCGCCCGACTGCGTGAGCGGGCGGTGGCGGTCATCGCCCTCTTTCTGGAGGGGCTGCGGGCCCTGCGCAGCGCCCGGCTGCTGGGGCTGGTGGTGGTGACCTCGGTGCTGGCCTGGCTCTGTGAGGCGCTGATGTACTACGCGCTGGCGCTGGGCTTCGGCCTGCCCCGGACCTTCCCGCCGTACCTTCTGACGCTGGCCGTGGTCAACCTGGGCACGATGATCCCCTCCTCGCCCGGCTACGTCGGCACCTTCGAGCGGCTGGGCCAGATCAGTCTGGGGCTTTTCGGGGTTGACCCGGCGCTGGCCCTGAGTTATCTTCTGGTACTGCACGCCGCCCTGTATGTTCCCATCACCGTGGTCGGCCTCTACTATTTCTGGCGGTTGAACTTCACGTTCCGGCTGCTGGCCGGACAGTCCGCGTGAGCGGGTGGGGGCTGTGCGGCTATGGCGACGATCTGCGTCATCGGCATGGGCTATGTCGGCCTGGTGACGGCAGCCTGCCTGGCCGATTTCGGCAATGAGGTGATCGGTCTCGACATCGACACCGAGAAGATCGCGCACCTGCGCCAGGGAGTGCTGCCGATCTACGAGCCGGGGTTGGAGGAGATCGTTGAGCGGACCAGCCGGGCCGGGCGGCTGAGCTTCACCAGCGACTACGCCGAGGCCATTCCCCCCGCCGAATTCATCTTCATCGCCGTGGATACGCCGTCCGGGGCCAACGGGCAGGCCGACCTGAGCAGTGTTCAGCGGGCGGCCCGGGGGATCGCCGAACATCTGCGTCGCCCGGCGATCATCATCAACAAGAGCACGGTGCCGATCGGGGCGGGCGACATGGTGGCCCAGATCATCGCCGAGCACCGGCGCTGCCCGGTGGCGTTCGCGGTCGTCTCCAACCCCGAATTCCTGCGCGAGGGCTCGGCGGTCTACGACTTCCTCAACCCCGACCGCATCGTGCTGGGGGCCACCGACCGGCAGGCGGCCGAGCGGGTGGCTCAGTTGTACGCCCCGCTCAAGTGCCCGATTATGATCACCGACCTGCGCACCGCCGAGATGATCAAGTACGCCTCGAACTCGTTCCTGGCGACCAAGATCTCGTTTATCAATGAGATCGCCCAGATCTGTGAGAAACTGGGGGCGGATGTGCGCGAGGTGGCGCGGGGGATGGGGCTGGACCGCCGGATCGGGCCGGCCTTTCTGGAGGCCGGCCTGGGCTGGGGCGGCAGTTGCTTCCCCAAGGACGTGCGGGCGCTGGAGTACATGGCGACCGTTCAGGGCTGTCACCCGCAGCTGTTGCGGGCGGTGATGGAGATCAATCGCGACCAGCGCATCCGCGTGGTCCAGAAGGTCCGCGATCTGCTGGGCGGGCTCCAGGGGCGCGTCATCGGCATCCTCGGCCTGGCCTTCAAGCCCAACACCGACGACATCCGCGAAGCCCCGTCGCTGGACGTGATCAACCTCCTGCAGAGCGAGGGGGCGATCATCAAGGCCTACGATCCGGTGGCGATGGGCAACGCGGCCAAGGTCCTGCGCGACGTCCAGTTCTGCTCTGACCCCTACGAGGTCGCTCGCGGCGCTGATGCGCTGGTCATCGTCACCGAGTGGAACGAGTTCAAGCAGCTGGCGCTGGAGCGCCTGCGCGATCTGATGCGCCGGCCGGTGATCGTCGACGGTCGGAACATCTACGAGCCGGCCCAGATGCGGGCGCTGGGCTTTCTCTACCAGTGCATCGGCCGGCCGTGCTGAGGATCTGACCGTCGGCGGCAGCCGGGTGACGCGGACCAGGGAGGAGAGCGATGCAGCTGGCCAGCCGGATGAGCCGTCTGGGGACCGAGACCGCCTTCGAGGTTCTGGCCCGGGCCCGCGCGCTGGAGGCCCAGGGGCGCGAGATCATCCATCTGGAAATTGGCGAGCCGGACTTTCCCACCCCCGCCCACATCGTCGAGGCGGCGGTGGCCTCGCTGCGGGCTGGCGACACCCACTATACCCCCTCGCCGGGCCTGCCGGAGCTGCGGGCGGCCATCGCCGCCCACATCGCCCGGACCCGGCGCCTCCCGGTGACGGCCGAGAACGTGGTGGTGACCCCGGGCGCCAAGCCGATCCTCTTTTTCGCCATTCTGGCCCTCGTCGAGGAGGGCGACGAGGTGATCTACCCCGACCCGGGCTTTCCGATCTACGCCTCGATGATCCGCTATGTCGGCGCCCGGGCGGTGCCGATCCCCCTCCGGGAGGAGAACCGGTTCCGCCTGGACACCGACGAACTCCGCCGTCTGGTCACCCCCCGAACCCGGATGATCATCCTCAACTCGCCCCAGAACCCCACCGGTGGCGTGCTGACCGGCGACGATCTCCGGGCGATCGCCGACCTGGCGATCAACCATAATCTCTGGGTGCTGTCGGACGAAATTTACAGTGAGATCATCTACGAAGGGGAACACCAGAGTATCGCCTCGATCCCGGGGATGGCTGAGCGGACGATTCTCGTGGACGGCTTCTCCAAGACCTACGCGATGACCGGCTGGCGGCTGGGCTATGGCGTGATGCCGGCGCCGCTGGTGCCGGCTATTACCCGGTTGGTGACCAACTCGGTCTCTTGCACGGCGGCCTTCGTCCAGAAGGCCGGCCTGGCGGCCTTGACCGGGCCGCAGGAGCCGGTCCGGGCGATGGTGGCCGAGTTCCGGCGACGGCGGCAGGTGCTGGTGGACGGGCTCAACGCCATTCCGGGCGTGCGCTGCGTCTGCCCGGCGGGGGCCTTCTACGCCTTTCCGAACGTCCAGGGCCTGGGGGTGCCCAGCCGGGTGGTGGCCGACTTCCTGCTGACCGAGGCCGGGGTGGCGACCCTCGATGGAGCGGCGTTTGGCGACTATGGGACCGGCTACCTCCGACTGTCCTACGCCAACTCGGTGGAGAATCTGGAGCGGGCGCTGGAGCGCATCGCCTGGGCGGTGGCCCGTCTGCGGGCGACGGTTTCTCGCTAAGGCCCTGGGTGTGGGCCTGCTGGCCCTGCTCGCTCCGGCCTGCGCGCCCGTGGCCGGGTCCACACCAACCTCTACGGTCGCCGTGCCGACCGCCACCCCGACGCCGGTGCCCCCGCCGCCGACGGCCACCCCTATTCCGCGGCCAACGCCCTCGCCCACCCCGGTGCTCGGACGTCCGCGGCGGCTGCGGATCCCGCGGATCGCGGTGGACGCCCCGGTGGTGCCGGTCGGGATCACGCCGGCCGGCGAGATCGAGGCGCCGCCGGGCCCCCACCTGGTGGGCTGGTACGCCGGCAGCCCGATGCCCGGCGCGCCGGGCAACAGCCTGCTGACGGGGCATCTGGACTGGCGGACGGAGACCGCGGTTTTCTGGCGTCTGCGCGAACTGGAGCCCGGCGACCTGGTCGAGGTCGAGACCGACGGGGGGAATCGTCTGACCTTTCGGGTGGAGTCGACCCGGGCCTATCCGGTGCCGGCGGCGCCGGTGGCCCAGATCCTGGGCTACGCCATCGGCCGGGTGCTGACGCTCATCACCTGTGAGGGGACGTTCGACCGTCAGACGCGCGACTACAGCCACCGCCGGGTGGTGCGGGCCCGTCTGTCCTGATGGAGGAGAACAATGCCGTTGCTCATTCTTCTGATCGCTCTCCTGGTCCTGCTGAGCGGGCTCATCTGGCTGTCGGTGAAACTTCTGGGGCTGGTGCTGCTGCTGGGGGTGGCCGGGGTTATCGGGGCGCTGGCGGACCTGGTGGTGCCGGGCAAGCTGCCCTACGGCTGGCTGGGAGCGATCGTGGCCGGTCTGCTGGGCAGTTTCCTGGGCACGCTCCTTCTGGGGGCGGTGGGTCCGCGGATCGCGGGTATTCCGGTGATCTCGGCCTTCGTGGGCGCGGTGATCGTGGCCTTTGCGGTGGAGCTGCTGGCCAAGCGGTCCTTCGCCCGCCATTAGGCGGCGAAGGGGAGACGCGTGGGCTTCACCGGGGGCTTTGCCGGGAGATGATCGGGCAGGGGGAGGCCTGGCCGGGCTCGCGGCGCCGGACCGTGGACCTGGGGAGCCGGACCGGCTGTCCGAAAACAGGGCGATCTCGGGACGGGGATGGCGTGGTACAATCCCTCTGGGAGGCGGACTCCCGGCGGGTGATCCATGGGGGCCGGGGGCCTGTCGGAGCGCGGTTCTGACGATGGGATGAACGCCGATGGGGGCATCTGCGGGCGATCGGCTGGTCCGCATTCTGGCGGTCAGCGACGTTGAGGACCCTGTCCTCTATGGTCATTTCGATCCGGCGCGCTGGGCCTCAGTCGATCTCATTATCTCCTGTGGCGACCTGCGGGCCGAGTACCTGGACTATCTGGTCTCGCGGCTGAACGTGCCGCTCCTCTATGTGCGGGGGAACCACGACCGCGAGTACGCGGTGGCGCCGCCGAACGGCTGCGAGAACATCGACGGGCGGCTGGTCACTTTTCGGGGACTGCGGATCGTCGGCTTCGAGGGGTCGCGCTGGTACGGCGGGCAGGGGGTCGAGTACCACGACTGGCAGATACGGCTGAAGATCTGGCGGCTGGGGTGGCGTCTCTGGCTGGCCGGCGGGGTCGACCTGGTCGTGGCCCACGCCCCGCCGCTCTTCTGCGCCGACCCGGCCTGCCGGCAGGGGCGGGCGAACGGCCATCCGCATCAGTGCGAGGATGCCCCCGATCGGCCGCACCGGGGCTTTGCCGCCTTTCGTGACCTGATCCTTCGCTTCCAGCCCCGCTACTTCCTCCACGGCCACACCCATCTGGGCTATGGCCGGGGCAAACGGATCCGCCAGGTCGGAACGACGACCGTTATCGACTGCTACCGGCACTATCTGCTGGAGATCGTTCCTGTTCCAGCCAATGGGCGATACGGGCCACGTTCGCCGCGTCTCCCGGCCGGAGAACCGGCAGCGATGACGGCGCCGCCGGCAGAATCGCCGGATCGCTCAGAGCCGAGCCGGTGAGCAGCAGGACGATCCGCCACCCTGGATCCAGACGTCCCTCGACCAGCAGACGTTGGAGGCCGGCGACGGTGGCCGCCGCCTCAGGAGCGGCCAGGATGCCCTCGGTCCGGGCGAGCAGTCGCCAGGCGGCCAGAATCTCTTCGTCGGTCACGGCGACAGCCCCGCCGCCGCTCTCGCGCAGCGCCCGCAGGATGAGGTAGTCGCCGATGGCGTGGGGGACCCGCAGGCCGGCGGCGATCGTGGAGGCCTCTGGCCAGGGGTCGGCGCTGGTCTGGCCCTGGGCGAAGGCCCGCACGATGGGGGCGCAGCCGGCCGCCTGAACGGCGAACAGCCGGGGCCGTTGCTGAGGGTCGATCCAGCCCAGGTCGGCCAGCTCGGCGAACGCCTTCCAGAGACCGACGATACCGGTGCCGCCGCCGGTGGGATAGATGATCGCCTGGGGCAGCTGCCAGCCGAACTGTTCGGCCAGTTCGTAGCCCATGGTCTTTTTGCCCTCGACCCGGTAGGGCTCGCGCAGCGTCGAGAGGTCGAACCAGCCAAAGCGGCCGGCGTGCTCCCGGACCAGACGGCCGGCGTCGGTGATCAGCCCCTCGACGAGGAAGATGGTGGCCCCGGCGCCGAGCGCCTGACGGATCGCGCTGAGCGGGGCGTCCTGGGGCATGAGCACGACGCACGCCATCCCGGCGCGGGCGGCGTAGAGGGCGGCGGCCGCCCCGGCGTTGCCGGCCGAGGGCAGGGCCAGCCGCCGCAGGCCCAGGGCCCGGGCCCGCGAGACCGCGCAGGCCATGCCCCGGGCCTTAAAGGTGCCGGTCGGATTGGCCCCTTCGTCTTTGGCCCAGAGGTCGGCGCAGCCCAGGGTCTGCCCCAGACGGGGCAGGGCGAGAAGCGGCGTCATCCCCTCGCCCAGGGTGACGATCTGCTCGGGCTGACGCACCGGCAGGAGCTCGTGGTAGCGCCACAGCGTCGCGGGCCGCTGGCTGAGGTCGGCAGGGCGCAGACAGGTCCGGACGGCGGCCAGATCGTAGAGGGCCAGCAGGACCTTGCCGCAGGCGGGGCAGGTATTATGGGGCTCGTCCGGGTTGCAGGTCTGTCCGCAGGCGCTGCAGACAAGCGCGGTCAGGTAGCTGAACGCCATCCCTCTCCCCTGTGGAGGTGTTCCGCTCTGGTGGAGACTCCGCCGGGCGGACCATCTCCCGGCCTGACGCCTATGGTAACACGGGCAGCCGCCGGCGGGCTACAGCCCGGGCCGCTCTGGCGGGCGGGGCCGGTCTTTAAGGCGGACTGATGGTCACCGGGGCGAGGAGAAGACGGTCGCCGATGACAGCGCCGGTCCGGTCGCGCACCGGCTGGCGCTGACCGGTCCGCGGGTCGTACATGCCCACCTCGATCTGGTACGTGCCCGGCGGCAGATCGGCCGGCAGGGTGATCTCGTAGCTGTCGCGCAGATATTCGCCGGCCAGCCAGCCGGTGGTCGGAGCCGCCCCGCCCAGCGGGGGGCTGTCGCGCTGGGCGACCACCCGCTCGTTTGGGTCGAGGAGATGGGCGAAGACCGTGTAACTGACGGGGGCGGTGCCGGTCGCCTGCCAGAAGAGGATCAGGCGCAGGTGCCCCCCGGCCTGGGGCCGGTCCGGCTCGAGGGCGTAGCCGATGAGGCGGGCGACTGCTCCGATCTGGTAGTCGGTCGGAGAGGCGATCCCGCTCGGGGGGGTGAAGCGGCGGGGCCGGCCGGTGATGGTGAGAGACCCCAGGACGACCGCCGGGGTCTCGGTCTGGCCAGCGGCCAGCGTCACCGCCAGCCGGCCCTGGCCGGCGGCGGCGGTCGGTGGGACGAAGACGGTATAGCGGTCGAGAAAGAGGCCGGGCGACCAGGCGGTGGTGGGGTAGTCGCCGACGACGGGACGGCCCTCGAACAGGAGGTGGCGCTGCTGCTGGGCGTCGTCGAGCCAGAGGCGCACCCGGTAATCGGCGGTCGGCCTGGCCGTGGTCTGCCAGGCCAGCGCCAGGCGGAGAGGGAGGCCCGGTGCCGTCTCCTCCCCCTCGATGAGCGTTCCGAGCAGGCGGAGGCCGGGCGCGATCTCGGTGTCGAGGCGGCGCTGGAGCGGGAGGGTCGCCGGGTCGGGTGGCTGGACCGGAGGGAGAACGGTGAGGGTGGCCAGGTCGAGGGTGACGCCCTGCGGGCGGCCGGCGCTGTCGAGGAGGTCGAGTTCGCGCCGGGTTGGCCGGTGGTACACGGCCAGTTCAAGGTGGTAGGAGCCAGGGGGAAGCCAGGCGGGAAGGGTCAGGTCGTGGGTGCCGGGGATGAGGCGGCCGGTTCGCCACAGGGTGGTGGGATAGGTCTCGGCACCGGGTGGGCGGTCGGTGCGCCACCAGTGCTCGCCGCCCCGGCGCAGGCGGAGGGAGATGGCGTAGTCGTCGTCGGGCCCCGGCGACCGCAGGGCCTGCCAGTAGAGGGTCAGTCGGAGGCGGCCGCCGGCCGGCAGCGTGGTCGGCTCGAGCTGGTAGCCGCGCAGGCCGATCACCTTGCCAAAAGTGGCCGGCCGGGGGGTCATCTCCGGGGGCGTGGGCGTGAAGACCGGCGGCGCCTCCACCCGGTACAGGCGCAGCTCCAGTCCTTTGAAATGGCCGTAGACCGGCAGGCGGGTCAGATGTTCGTCGAGGGCGGCCCGGACGAAGCCGGTCGGGTCGGCCCAGTCGGCGTTCCAGAGGAGCACCCAGACGCGCCGGGCGGGGGTGATGGTCTCGGTGAGGAAGGCGGCGGCGTAGGTGGTGTCGTCGTGGGGCACCAGGACGGTCCAGGGGGCCAGACCCCGGTAGTAGTACATGAACGCCCAGCGGCTGTCGCCAAGCAAAATGATCCGGTCGCCTGGCTCCTGGTTCTGCTCGATATAGTGGACGGCGCTCCGGTAGTCGTCGCGCTGGTACTCATAGGCGGTCAGCACGCGCCAGGTCTGGTGCCCCGAGGAGAGAAGCAGAGCGGCCATCAGCCCTGCCCCGAGGAGACTGAATGGGCGACCCCAGCGCCGGCGCCAGCCCGCCGCGCTGAGCAGGACCGTCCCGGCGCTCCCCAGCAGAAGAAAGGCGGGCAGGCAGGCGATGAGATAGCGTTCGGCGAATTTCGGCGCGCGGGCGGTGAGGAGGTACAGGCTGCCGGCGGGGATGATGGTCAGGCAGGTCAGATAGACCAGAGCGCTGGCTGGGGGAGTTGAGCGGTGGAGACGGGCCAGACCGATCAGCAGGCCCACGCCGAGGCCGCCCAGCCCGAGGGCGAGGGCTCCCACGGGGGGGAGCGTCGGCGCGGGGACGAACGCGGTCAGGAGTCGTTCGAGGAAGGCGCCGGGGGCGAGCGACCCCGGCCAGAAGTCGGGCGTGGTCCACAGGCGGCGGGCCTGGGCGAGGGCGCTGGGCAGCCACGGCGCGTAGGCCAGACCGGCCAGCAGAAGGCTGCCGGCCCAGCGCCAGGTCGGTCGGGATAGGCGAAAGCGCAGGAGGACGAACGTGCCCTGGGCCAGAACGGTGAGCAGACCGACGTACTGGGTGCCGAGGCCGAGCAGGGTGGTGAGGCTGTAGGCCAGCCACCAGCGCGGGGAGTCGGGGGAATGGACCGCGCGCCACAGGCAGAGGCTGCTCAGCAGGCTCAGCAGGGTCAGGAGCGCGTACATTCGGGTCTCTTGCGCGTAGTAGACCAGGAACGGGGAGAGGGCGACGCCGGCGGCTCCCAGCAGACCGATAGCTCTGGCCGCCGGCGTGCGGCCGAAGAGCTGGTGGCCCAGGTGGTAGGTCAGCGGCACCAGAACCACCCCGGCCAGGGCCGAGGGGAAGCGGACGATGAACTCGCCGGTGCCGGCCAGGGCGATGGTGACGTGGAGAAGGAGGTAGTAGACAGGGGGGTGGAGGTCCTGGGCAGCCAGGGTCGCCAGAAGAGACAGCGGATCGCGGCTGGCGAAGACCACGCTGAGGCCTTCGTCCAGCCAGAGGCTCTGGGCGCCGAGGTGCCAGAAGCGCAGACCGGCGGCCAGGAGGGTGAGCGCCAGGACGGCGCTGGGGCTGAGCCGGCCCCACCGCCCACCGGCGCTGGGCCGGCTCCGCGGCGGAGAGCCGGGCCGTGGTGCGGTACGCATACCGCCAGGGATTATAGCACCTTGACATGGAAAGCGGCGCTATGGTAGTGTGTCTCACCACCGGGCCAGGGGGCAAGACAGGGAGCGAGGACGCTGTGGCAGTCAAATCGTCGGGTGTGACGACCGAGATCCTGCGTGTCGAGAACCTGCGGGTCTACTACCACACCGAGGTCGGGCCGGTGCGGGCGGTGGAGGGGGTCAATTTCAGCCTGCGGGCGGGCGAGCGCTTCGGGCTGGTGGGCGAGTCGGGCTCGGGGAAGTCGACGTTGGGGCTGGCCCTGCTGCGGCTCATCAAACCTCCCGGCCGGATCGAGGGAGGCGCCGTCCACCTGGACGGGGAGGACCTCCTGCGCCTCCCGGAGGAGGAGATGCGCCAGCGGCGGCTGGCGGTCATCGCCCTGGTGGCCCAGGGGGCGATGAACTCCCTCAACCCGGTCCTGCGGGTGCGCGACCAGATCGCTGACGCCCTGGCCGACCACGGGGTGCGTCTGGGCCGGGCCGACTTCGAGGCCCGGGTCCGGGATCTGCTGACCTGGGTGGGGCTGCGGCCGGAGGTGGCGGACCGCTACCCCCACGAGCTGAGTGGGGGGATGAAGCAGCGGGTCTGCATCGCCATCGCCATCAGCCTGCGGCCCCGGATCATCGTCGCCGACGAGCCGACCAGCGCCCTGGACGTGGTGGTCCAGCGGCAGGTGATGGAGACCCTGCGGCGGGTCCAGGAGGACCTGGGGGCGGCGGTGCTGCTCATCGGCCACGATATGGGGCTGATGGCCCAGTTCGTCGAGCGGCTGGGGGTGATGTACGCCGGCGGACTGGTCGAGGTGGGGCCGCTGCGGGCGGTCTTCCGCGAGCCGCTCCACCCCTATACCCAGCTCCTCATCGCCAGCCTGCCGACGCTGGAGAAGAAGCGGGTCTTCCGGGGGATTCCGGGACTGCCGCCCTCGCTGCTGCAGCGGCCGAGCGGCTGTCCTTTCCACCCGCGCTGTCCGTTTGCCATGCCACGCTGTCGGGAGGAGGAGCCGGCGTTGCGGCCGGTCCAGACCGGGCGCTGGGTGGCCTGTCATCTCTACGACGGGGAGGGGGCATGACGGCACCACTGCTGGAGGCGCGGCACGTCACCAAGGTCTTCGGCGGCGGGCTCTTCGACCGCCAGCGGGTGGTGGCGCTGGAGGACTTCTCACTGGTCCTGCGCGACGACCCCCCGGCGTTCACCGCCGTGGTCGGGGAGAGCGGCAGCGGCAAGACGACGCTGGCCCGGCTGCTTTTGGGGGTGATCGGGCCGACCCAGGGCCAGGTGCTCTACCGGGGCAAGGACCTGCGGGCGCTCAGCAGGGCGGAGTGGCGAACCTTCCGGCGGGAGGTGCAGGCCATTTTCCAGGACCCCTACGAGGTCTACAACCCCTTTTATAAGGTCGACCACGTCCTGGAGACGCCCATCGCCAAGTTCGGGCTGGCCCGGACGCGGGCCGAAGCCCGGGCGCTCATCGAAGAGGCGCTGCAGGCGGTGGGGCTGCGGCCGGAGGAGACGCTGGGGCGCTACCCCCATCAGTTGTCGGGGGGCCAGCGCCAGCGGGTGATGGTGGCGCGGGCGCTGCTCTTGAAGCCGCGCCTCATCATCGCCGACGAGCCGGTGTCGATGGTGGACGCCTCGCTGCGGGCGACCATCCTGGAGAGCCTGCGGGCGTTGCACCAGCAGTACCGCATCGCCTTTCTCTACATCACCCACGACCTGACCACCGCCTACCAGGTCTGTCAGGATATCATCGTCCTCTACCGGGGACGGGTGGTCGAGGTCGGCGAGGTGGAGCCGGTGGTCCAGACGCCCGAGCACCCTTACACCCGGTTGCTCATCGACTCGATCCCGCTGCCCGACCCGGACCGGCCCTGGCGGGCGGCGGGCGAGCCGGCGCCCCTGGCCCGGCAGGCCGACCCTCTGAAGGGCTGCCGCTTTGCCGACCGCTGCCCCTTCACCCACGCGCCCTGCCTGGCCAGCCCCCCGCCTCTCTACCAGACCCATCCCCGGCGGGCGGTGGCCTGCTACCTCTACCAGCAGGCGCCGGTCCTCCCAGCCGAGCAGGTGGGCGCGGTCCTGGCCAACGGCCCGGTCGCTGGCCCACCGCCCGCCGCGGGATAGCCGCGGCCGACGGTCCGCCGAGCACCGGCGGTGTCGGAGCGCTCGGTCGCAGGGGGAGGCCGTTTCTGGCCCCCGCCTATGAGCGAGCATCGTCGGCCGGGAAAGGTCCCGCCCGGAGACGTCTGGCGGCCTCTTCGAGGTCGTGCGCGGCCTGCCGCAGTTGCTCGAGGAGCGCCGGCAGGCGCCAGTAGGCCGGATGGTCGGCCCAGCGCAGCACCTGGCTGGCGGCGTAGCATCGTCCGATCAGGGCCGCCGCCTCGTCCAGCCGGCGCTGAAGGTCGGTGGTCCAGGTCTCGAGATCGCGCAGGGCCTGGTGATAGGCCGCCTCCGCCGGCGAGCGCGGGGGGCGCTCGCGAAGCCGGACGGTCTCGCGGACGAGCACCGGGTCCCGGCGGACCCGGTCGAGCGTCTGGCTGAGGGCGGCGAGGTCGGCCAGAGCGCGCTCGATCTGCCGCTGGAGGGCCCTGGCCCGGCCCCACGGCGGGGATGGGGCGAGGCGCTCCCAGGCCTGACGGTAGCGGGTCCAGGGCTCGGCCGGCGAACGCGCCCCGGCCCAGAGGTGGCCGGCGATCCCGCCGAGAAGTCCCAGACTCAGTCCCAGAGCCAGCGCCCACAGGGGGACCTCGAGCAGCGTGCCCCCACCCAGGGCGAAGAGGAGCAGCACCACCGGCAGCGCCAGGAGGGCCAGGCCGGTCTCGATATCGCCCTGCTCGGCCGTGGGCACGTGCGCTGACCGTTTCATCGCCCGTCCGCGCTCCGTGAGCGCGTCCTCCCGCCTATATTATGCCGTGCCGCCGGGTCGGCTGGAGGGGGCAGCATCTGGCCTGGTGGGGCGGCCGAAGAGACCCTAGGTCGGGACGGCGACGCTCTCGCGGGCGCCGATGTCGCGGCGGTAGTGCATGTCCGGGAAGAAGAGGCGGCTGACGTTGGCGTAGGCCCGGGCGCGCGCCTCGGCCAGGGTCGTCCCCAGGCCGACCACGGTCAGGACCCGACCGCCGGCGGTGACCACCTGCCCGTCCTGACGCCGCGTCCCGGCGTGGAAGACGAGGATATCGGGGTCCAGGCTCGCCAGCCCCTGGATCGGGTAGCCGGTCCGGTAAGGGCCAGGGTAGCCGCCCGAGGCTAAGACGACGCCGCAGGCGGCCAGGGGGCGGATCGTCAGCGCCGCCGGGTCCAGGCGGCCCTCCAGCGCGGCGTGGAAGAGGGCTGCCAGGTCGGTGTCCAGCCGGGGCAGGATGACCTGAGCCTCGGGATCGCCCAGGCGGGCGTTGAATTCCAGGACGTACGGGCCGGCGGCGGTGACCATCAGGCCGGCGAAGAGAATGCCGCAGAAGGGGCGTCCCTCACGGGCCAGCCCGCGCACCGCCGGGGCGATGATCCGCTCGGCGATCACCTGCTGGAGAGAGGGCGTCAGGAAGCCGGGGGGCGAGTAGGCGCCCATGCCCCCGGTGTTGGGCCCCTGGTCGTTGTCGTAGACCGGCTTGTGATCGCAGGCGGCGCCGAACTCGAGCGCGCGATCGCCGGCGCAGAGGGCGAAGACCGAGACCTCGCGCCCCGTCAGACACGCCTCGACCACGATGCGGGCGCCGGCCTCGCCGAACTGACGTTCCTCCATCAGCGCCTGCACCGCGCGTTCGGCCTCGGCGACGGTCCGGCAGACTGTGACCCCTTTCCCCTGGGCCAGGCCGTCGGCCTTGACCACCAGCGGGTAGGTCGCCCGGCGCAGGTAGTCGTAGGCCGGCGCGGGGCGGTCGAAGACCACGAAGGGGGCCGTGGGGATGTTGTGCCGGCGCATGAACTCCTTGGCCCAGACCTTGCTGGCCTCGATGACGGTGGCCGCCTGCGTGGGGCCAAAGGCCCGTAGCCCCACGGCCTGGAAGGCGTCGACCAGCCCCCGGGCCAGCGGCTCTTCGGGGCCCACCACCGTGAGGTCGATCTGGTGCGCCCGGGCCCAGTCGCGCAGGGCCGGGATATCGGTCGCCGCGATGGGGACCGATTCGGCGATCGCCACGGTGCCACCGTTCCCCGGCGCGCAGTAGAGTTTCTCCACCTGTGGGCTCTGCCGGAGCTTCCAGAGCAGCGCGTGCTCTCGCGCGCCACCCCCGACGACCAGCACCCGCATCGGCGGTCCCCTCCTCTACTCCCATTCGACCGTGGCCGGGGGTTTGGTGGTGATATCGTAGACCACGCGGTTGACTCCCCGGACCTCGTTGACGATCCGGCTGGAGACCCGGGCCAGGAGGTCGGCCGGCAGCCGGGCCCAGTCGGCGGTCATCCAGTCCTCCGTGGTGACCGCCCGCAGGGCCACCACGTAGGCGTAGGTCCGGCTGTCGCCCATCACGCCGACGCTCCGGACGGGCGTCAGGACGGCCAGCGCCTGCGACACGCTTTCGTAGAGGCCGGCCCGCCGCAGCTCCTCGATGAAGATGGCATCGGCCTGACGCAGGATGGCCAGGCGCTCCTCGGTGACCTCGCCGATCACCCGGACCGCCAGTCCGGGCCCGGGGAAGGGATGACGGGTCAGGATCTCCTCCGGGAGACCGAGAACCCGCCCCACCCGGCGCACCTCGTCTTTGAAGAGGAAGCGCAGCGGTTCGACCAGCCGGAGCCCCATGCGCTCGGGCAGGCCACCGACGTTGTGGTGGGTCTTGATCGTGGCGGCCGGGCCAGTCCCCTGGCCGGCGCTCTCGATGACGTCGGGGTAAAGCGTCCCCTGGACCAGAAACTCCACCGGCCCGAGGGCCGCCGCCTCGGCCTCAAAGACCCGGATGAACTCCTCCCCGATACGGCGCCGCTTCTCCTCGGGGTCGGTGACGCCACGCAGACGGGCCAGGAAGCGCGCCGAGGCGTCCACGTAACGCACCGGCAGGTGCAGGCGGGCGAAGCTGGCCAGCACCTGCTCGGGCTCGTGCAGCCGCAGCAGGCCGTTGTTGACGAAAATGCAGGTCAGCCGGTCGCCGATGGCCCGATGGGTCAGGACCGCCGCCACGGTCGAATCGACCCCACCGCTCAGCGCGCAGATCGCCCGTCCCGTCCCCACGGTCGCCCGAATGTGGGCGATGGCCTCGTCGATGAACGAACCGGGCGTCCAGGTCGGCTGGCAGCCGCAGATGGCAAAGAGGAAGTTGCGGATGATCTCCTGGCCCAGCGGGGTGTGAGCGACCTCGGGGTGGAACTGCAGGCCGATCAGGTGGTCGCGTCCCATCGCCGCCACCGGGGCGTTTTCGGTGGCGGCCAGGGCGACGAAGCCGGGTGGCAGTTCGGCGATACTATCGCCGTGGCTCATCCAGACGGTGAAGGCCTCCGGCAGCCCGCGGAAGAGAGGGGTTTCGACCAGCCGGCGCACCGTCGCCTGACCGTACTCCCGGCGCTCGGCCGGCGCGACCCGGCCGCCCAGCTGGTGGGCCAGCAGCTGCATGCCGTAGCAGATCCCCAGGACCGGCCGGCCGCTGGTGAAGACCCAGTCCGGCGCCAGGGGAGCCCCCGGCGCGTAGACGCTGGCCGGCCCGCCCGACAGGATGATCCCTTTGGGCCGCAGCGGGGCGACCTGGTCCCAGGAGGCGTCGGGCGGGACCAGTTCACAGTAGACCTGGCACTCCCGCACCCGGCGGGCGATCAACTGGCTGTACTGTGAGCCGAAGTTGACGATGACGACGGCGTCGCCCGCGTGACCGCTCACTCTTCTCCCTCCGACGGCGGGGCCGCCAGGGCCACGCGGGTGATGGCCCCCGCGGTCTCGATGCGGACCAGGCCCGCCTGCTCGGCGGCCAGGAGGAACTCCTTGAACTTGCTGAACCCGTAGGTCCGCTCGTCGAAACCGGGATACTGGCGGACCAGTCGGGCCTTGATCCCGGCCGCGCCGGCCATCGGCCGCTCCGGACCCGTCATCTCCCGGATGACCTGGACCAGCGCGGCGAAGGCCTCGCCGAGCGAGGCGGGAGCGGCCGGTGGGCTCGCCGTTCCGGCCGGAGCATCGGGCGGGAGGGTATCGGTCGCCGGCGGCTGGTCGGGCAGGGCGTCGGCGGGCGCGGCCGCCAGGCCGGGCGGGGCCGCCGGCACCACGGCGGCGGGGCTCTCCTGGCCGGTCGCCTCGGGGGTCGCGGCTTCACCCTCTGGCGGGGATGGGACCGCGGTCGGCTCGGCTGAGGGGCCGGCCGGCGTCTCGGCGCCCGGCGTCGCCGGCTCGCCATCCGGGCTCAGCGCTCGCTGGACCAGCGGATGCGTCTCGACGAGGTGGCAGAGCCGTACCCGGTGCTTGGTGCCGTTGAAGTCGATCTCCTGCGGCTCGCGGTCGACCCGCAGCACCCCCTCCTGGACCAGCAGGTTGAGCAGATGCCGGGCCTCCTGTTCGGCCTGGCTGGTCGGGCGCTCCCGGCCCACGTGGCTGATCAGATTGGTCAGCAGGTAGGTGTAGGTGAGCCAGCGGCTGCGCCGGCGCAGGTCCAGAATGAAGCGGATGGCCTCCAGGGCCTGGCGTTCGTGCTCCCCCTCCAGGATAGGGGCAGGGGGCGCGGGCTCGGCTGTCGGAGCGGGCAGCACCAACCACTGCACTGGCCCCTGGCGCTGGACCGTCACCACGCCGGCGCGCTCGATGGCCTCCAGCAGGTCTTTGAAGCGGGCGAAGCCGTAGCGGCGCTCGTGGAAGCCGGGGATGCGGGCCAGGAGATGGTCCTTGAGGTTGGTCGCCCGCAGCCGTCCGCCACGGTCGCGGAGGATCTCGGTGATAACGGCGAAGAGAGCCTGGAGGTCCTCCTCGCGGGGCGTGGTCGGCGGCTCAGCCGCGGGAGGTTCCTCCGCCGGGGGCGGTGGCGCTGGGACTGGCCGGCCGCCCCGGTCGGCCGCTTCTCCCCGTGGCGCGGTCACCGGCTCGGGCCGGATCTCCGGCGCCTCGGACGGCGC
>CACRXC010000158.1_pt1 | contig 61105 bp, 67 predicted proteins | sample 5377091 | NCBI WGS metagenome assembly CACRXC01 (sample SAMEA6061845, study PRJEB28556) | metagenome | reverse complement strand
CCGGGAGCGGCCGGTCCAGCCGGCGGTAGAGACGCCAGCCGGCCTCCTGACGCTCCCGCAGCGCCAGCGCGGCCAGGCGGAATGGGCGGTACGCGCGCAGGCGCTCCACCAGCCCCTCGGCGGCCTCGGGGCCCTCCGGGCCGGCGGGGGCCAGGGTGGGTAGCAGAGCCCGGGACTTGAGGAGGAGCAGTCGGGCGGCGATCCGGATGAAGTGGGCCAGGGCCGTCGGGTCGGGCTCGTCGAGCGCGGCCAGGACGGCCAGGTACTGGTCGGTGATCTCGGCCAGCGCCAGCGTGGTGATGTCGAGCGCCCGCTGCTCGATCAACTGGAGCAGGAGGTCGAGCGGCCCGGAGAACGAGCCGACCCGCACCTGGTAGGTCAGCGACATGGTCAGCAGCGCGGGACAGGCGCCGGGGCCTGGGCCAGAAGGTCCTCCAGCCGCTGGAAGGGGTGGCCCAGGCCCGCGGCGACAGCCGGATGGGTGATGGCCCCCCGGTAGGTGGTGACCCCGCGGGCCAGCGCCCGGTCGCGGCGGATGGCCTCTCCAAAGCCCAGGTCGGCCAGCGCCAGGACGTAGGGGAGGGTCACGGCGGTGAGGGCCAGGGTTGCGGTCCGGGGCACCGCGCCGGGCATGTTGGGGACGCAGTAGTGGATGACATCTTCCTCAACGTAAACGGGCTGACTGTGCGAGGTCGGCCGGCTGGTCTCGACGCTGCCGCCCTGGTCGATGGCCACGTCGACGATCACGCTCCCCGGGCGCATCGTGCGGACCATGTCGCGCGTGACCAGCCGGGGCGCGGGCGCCCCCGGGACCAGAACCGCTCCGATCAGCACATCGGCCCGGGCCACGGCGGCGGCGATGGTTGCCGGCTGGGCGATCTCGGTGATGAGCCGTCCCCCGAGCGTGTTCTGGAGCAGGCGCAGGCGTTCCGGAGTGCGATTGAGGACCGTGACCAGCGCCCCCATGCCCAGAGCCACCCGCGCGGCCTCGGTGCCCACCGTCCCCGCACCCAGGATCACCACGTGAGCGGGGGGCACGCCCGGAACGCCGCCCAGGAGCAGGCCGGCGCCGCCCTGGGGCTTCTCCAGATACCGGGCGGCGACCTGGATCGCCATGCGTCCGGCGATCTCGCTCATCGGGGTGAGAAGCGGCAGGCTACCGTCCTCGCGCTCGACCGTCTCATAGGCGATGGCGGTCACCCGGCGCTGCAGGAGCACCCGGGCCAGGTCGGGCACGGCCACCAGATGCAGGAAGGTGAAGAGTATTTGATCGGGCTGCAGCAGGTCGTACTCGCTGGGCAACGGCTCTTTGACCTTGACGACCAGTTCGGCCCGCTGGAAGACCTGGGCGTGGTCGGCCACCAGTTCGGCGCCGGCGGCCCGGTACTCGGCGTCGCTGAAGCCGCTGCCGGCGCCGGCGCCCGTCTCGACCAGCACCTGGTGCCCGTGGGCGACCAGGGCCTGGACGCCGGCCGGGGTCAGCGCCACGCGGTATTCGTGGTCCTTGATCTCACGCGGGACACCGACGATCATCGCTCCTCCCCTGACACCGCTCGCCAGCAGTGTACGCAACCGCCCACACCGGCGTCAAGCCGGCCCGGAAGCAGGGTGCCGGTCGGGCGCTGGCGTTGGCGGAGGGGTCAGAGCTCACGCTCGAAGGAGAGGTCCGCGGACGGCAGTGAGACGATCTGGCCGTGGGCGGTGTAGAGGCCGCCCTGAGCAGGGTGCAGGTGGGCGAGGGTCCGGGTCAGGTGGGCGAGCAGGCGACGGTTCCGGCGGTGCCGGACCTCGACCAGCCGGATGCGCGTCAGCAGGCGTTGCAGGGCGGCCTGAACCAGCGGATGGAGGGGCCTCTCGGGCGAGAGCGATCCATGGCTGGCCGCCCGGGCAGTCTGGTGGGCCGCCAGGCGCGCCACCAGGGCCGCCTTGCTCTCCGCCAGGCGCCGCATCTCGGCCAGGCGCCCGGCCCGCAGCGCGACGTACTCTGTCTCCAGCAGGTCGGCCAGTTCGGCCCAGGCGCTCTCCTCGACCGCCAGTCCGGCCAGCAGAGCCGCCACGCCTTCAGAGGGGTGAACGACCGGCCGGGGATCAGGAGACACCGGCCAGCTCCAGGAGACGGCGCACCAGACCGCGGACGTTCACCTCGTAGGTGCCCGTGGCGATCTGGGCCCGCAGGGCCTCGACCCGATCGGCCCGGACCTCGGGCGCTTCGGCCACGGCCTGGCGGGCCCGCTGGAACTCCCGCACCCGGGCCGAGAGCTCGACCTCGTCGCCACGGCCAGCCCCTTCCGTCTCGGTCGGCCCCCCGCCGCGCACCCGCTCCGGTCGTCCGCTCCCCCCGGTGGGCTGGACCTGACCGGTGAGCGCCCGGAGATATTCGGTGATCCGGTGAATCTGCATCGTCCCACCCCCTGAAGAGCGTCCATTCGGCCGGTTGCCCGGACAGCGCCTGGCCGCGCCAGACCCGCCGGTTCTCTGTGGTGATTATCGACGATCGGGGCCCGGTTCTTCAACACGGGCCCGATCCCGTGCACCCCTTTCTAACGCCGCAGCCCGGTGGCCAGGGCCAGCATCTCATCCAGCGTCTGGACCGCCCGGGCGCTCAGAGCGTAGGCCCGCTGGGCCAGAAGCAGCGCGGTCATCTGGGTTGTCACATCGACATTGGCGGCCTCGACCGCGCCCCCGACGATCGACCCGAACCCCTCCTGTCCGGGGATACCCGCCGTCGGCGGCCCGGAGACGGCCGTCGCCCGGAAGAGGTTCTGGCCGACGGCCAGCAGACCGCCCGGGTTGGCGAAGCGCACCAGCTGCACCTCGCCGACCGCCTGGCGCTGACCGCCGACCAGGGCGGTGACGACCCCGTCCGGCTGGACCTGGACCTCGGTCGCCTCCGGCGGGACCGTCGCCCCGGGCAGCAGACGGTAGCCCTGCGGCGTGACCAGCCGGCCCTCCGCGTCCAGCTGGAAATCGCCCGCCCGGGTGTAGGCCACCGTGCCATCGGGCAGCTCGACGGCGAAGAACCCCTCTCCCTGGATGGCCATGGCCAGCGGCTGACCGCTCGGGACGATGGACCCCTGGGTGAACTGCCGCAGAACCTGGCCCAGCCGAACGCCACTGCCCAGCCAGACGGCCGGGGGCAGGCCGGCGCGCTCCGGGAGAAAGGCCCCGCTCGGGGCCACCGTCTGGTAGGCCAGGTCCTCAAAGTGCGGCACGGTCGCCTTGAAGCCCGGCGTCTGGAGATTGGCCAGGTTGTGGGCGATGACGTCCACCGCCAGCTGCTGGGTCTGGAGCGCGGAGACGGCGGTGCCAAACACGCTCAGCATCCTACACCCTCCCGAGTTCCGAGACTGTCCGCTCCAGCACCTGGTCCTGCCACTGGATGAGCCGCTGGCTGGCCTCGAACGCCCGCAGGGCCGAGAGCATGGTGGCGAAGGTCCCGGGGAGATCGACGTTCGCCCCCTCCAGATAGCCCTGGAGAACGGTGGTGGTGGGCGCCGGCGCCGGTGGCGTCGCCGGATCGGCCGGGACCAGCAGATTCCGGCCCTGCTTGCGGAGCGGCGTCCCCGGCGGGAAATCGACCACCTGAAGCCGGCCGACCGGCGTCCCGGCCACCAGAAGGGTGCCATCAGGCTCGACCCGCACCTCGCCCTCGGGCGGCAGGACGATGGGCTGGCCGTCGGCCCCGAGAACCAGGTCCCCGGATGGCGTGGTCAGGGTCCCGGTGGCATCCGGACGGAACACGCCCGCCCGGGTGTAGGCGACCTGGCCGTCCGGCGTCTGGACGGCGAAGAAGCCAGGACCGACCAGGGCCAGATCAAGGGGATGGGTCCCGGGGCGGAGCGGGCCCTGGCGCAGGTCGGGCTGCGGCACCGCCGGCAGCACGCCGGTGCCGACCTGGCCGACCGGCCGGTGGGATGTGCCCACCAGCGTGCCGAACGCGGCGGTCACCGGGAGGGCCCGCGCCGGCTGGAAGAGCAGGGTATCGGCCCGGTAGCCGACGGTCTGGAGGTTGGCCAGATTATTGGCCACCAGGTCCTGACGGGCCAGCTGGGCGAGCAGGCTGGAGGCCGCGCTGTACAGTCCCCGAAGCATGGTGCCCCTCCTATCCGCGAGCGCGCAGCCGTTTGCCGATGAGGAGCAGAGCCGCGCCGGCGGCCAGCGCCAGAGTCACCGGGTCGCCGGTGCGCGGCAGCCGGCTGGGCACGGGCGGCAGCGAGACGGTCTCGCCGGCCTGGCCGGGCCGGGCGGGGGTGGGGGTCGGCGTCGGCCCCGTCGGCCCGGGGACGAACCCCGCCAGGGTGATCCGGGCGTCGGGCTCGGGGCTGGGGTCTGGCTCGGGCTCGACCGTGATCGCCACCAGGTCGAACGCCGTCCTGGCCAGGTCCACCACCGCCGTGAGCCGCCCCCGCTGGCTGGCGTCCGTGTTGAACTTCCCCACACTGACCCGGTGGCCGGTGGGGGTGTGGACCAGCCAGACCTGATAGAGCTCGCCCTGGAGCGGCGGGAGCCCGCTGACCTCGACGCGGACGTCGCCTTCGACCGCGATGATCTCGGCCAGCCCGCTGGCCCCGGTCGGCCCGTAATTGGAGATCCCGGGCAGGTACTGCAGCCGGACCTGGATCGGCGTGCCGTTGGCCGCAGCCGATCCACTCCCCAGCAGCCCGAGCAGCAGCAGCCCGAGCAGCAGTCCCCTGCCCTTCATGAGACCTGTCGCTCCCGGTTCAATCCCAGCAGGAGTTCGACCTCCTCCCGTCCCAGGCGGGTCTGCCGGGCGATCTCGTGGACCGGCAGCCCCTGGCGGGCCAGGCGCTGGACCAGCAGCCGCACGGGCGCGGCCTCGCGGCTGACCCCGCTGGCCGGACCGGCGTGGCCCGGAGCGGTCTGCAGCCCCGGGCCGGCGGCAGGCTCCGCGCGGGCGGCGGCCAGGCTGGCCGCACTCTGGGCCTTCTCGATGGCCCGCTCGAGGGCGTGCAGCCGCCGCTCGCTCTCGCTGAGCAGACGCTGCAGAGCCGCCGACCGGACGGCCAGGTCGCGGTTGATCTGGTCGGCCGTCCGTCGCAGCTCGGCGATCAGTTCCTCGACCCCGGGCTGCAGCCCGGTCGGGGCGGACGGCGGCGCGGGCTGACGGACCTGCCGGGCGACCAGCAGCAGGAGGTAGGCCAGCAGCACAAACCCGACCAGCTGGAGCGAGAGCAGCAGGAGCAGCGTCATTCCAGCAACTCCCGTAAGTAGGCCCGCAGGCGCAGGATCGCCTGGGCGTGCAACTGACAGACCCGCGACTCCGAGATCTCCATGACCCTGCTGATCTCTTTCATCGTCAATTCCTCGTAGTAATACAGGGAGAGAACCAGACGTTCACGGTCCGGCAGACGCTGGACCGCCTTGACCAGCGCCTCTTCCAGTTCGTGCCGTTCGGCCAGGGCCACCGGATCGGGGCTCTCGCGGTCGCCCAGCTTGCCGGCCGGCACCGCCGGGGCCGTGTCGTCGTCCACCTCCAGCAGGCTGTCGAGCGAGAGGGTCAGAACGCTGGTGTTCTGGAGAGCCTGCTGGTAGCGGTCCAGTTCCAGGCCCAGGTGGGCTGCCACCTCCTCGTCGGTGGGGGCGCGCCCGAGCTGGGCTTCGAGGTCGGCCAGGGCCCGCTCGATCTCGCGGGCCCGCTGGCGGGTGCTGCGGGGGATCTGATCCAGAGCCCGCAGGCCGTCGATGATCGCCCCGCGGATACGGCTGATGGCGTAGGTCTCGAACTTGATCCCCCGGCTGGGGTCGAAGCGCTCGATGGCCTCGATGAGGCCCAGGGTGCCATAGCTCAGCACATCCTCGGCGTCCAGCACCGCCGGCAGGTTGATGGCCAGCCGGCCAACCACGTACTTGACCAGCGGCGCGTACTGCAGGATCAGCCGCTCCCGCAGCGCCGGGTCGCGTGTTCGGGCGTACTGGATCCAGAGATCGCTGGTCTCGGTCACCTCGTCCTCGCCACCCCGTCAGATCAGCCCGCGCCGACGAAGCTCCCGCTGCCGTGCCAGCACAAAGTGAATGATCTGCTCCCGGTCGCGCTCCCCGATCCCGTGGAACTCGAGGCTGGCCCGGTAGGTCCGGCTGGTCGCCGTCTCGTGCTCCCGACAGCGGCGGACCTGCACCGGCAGCGTCCGGCGCTGCCCGCCCGGGCCGAAGGGAAAGGTCAGCACGCCGGTGGCGCCCACCGGCAGCGGCTGGTGGGCGGCCACCAGGGCCCCACCGGCGCTCAGGTCGAGCAGGGTCACCTCTCGGGGGCGCTCCTCCTCGTCCAGCTGCAGCGTGCAGTGGGGGATCACGATCGGCACGCGCACGTACTGGCGCAGCGGCCGGCCGGCCTCGTCCGGTGGACGCTGGAGGACCAGCACCGGCTGCCCCTCCAGGGTCTCCGTGCGCAGGACCACGGTCTCGAAGAAGTACGGGTTGAGATGCCGTTCGACCGCCAGCAGCACCCGCGTCCCGGGCGGGACCAGAATGTATTCGCCCAGCCGCATCGGGGCGCCGACGACCAGCGCATCGGGCAGCACCGCCTCCAGCCGGCTCCGGTATTCGATCTCGTCGCCGACCTCCAACCAGACACTCTGGCCCGGCACGAAGAAGGTGGTCCGCGCATCGGTCATCGGCCCACCCCCACCGACACCGTCCGGCCAGCCAGCAGACGGCGCAGGAACGGCCGCACCCCGACCGTCGCCACGGGGGCCGCCCACCCCCCAAACTGCTCCCCCAGAAGGCGCACCCTGGCCGTGGCCGGCGCACCGGGATAGGCCAGGACGAACGGCACCTGCCGGCGGGCGGCTTCGCCCACCACCGGATCGACCGGCAGCCAGCCGACCAGCTCGACCTCGGCGCCCAGAAACCGCCGGGCGATCGTCGCCAGCCCCCGGCCGATGCTCGAGGCCTCGTCGGCGGTGCGCGCCTGATTGACGACCAGCCGGAAGCGCGGCGCGGCCATCCGCCGGGCTACCACCTTCATCAGGGCGTAGGCATCGGTCAGGGCCGGCGGCTCCGGGGTGGTGACGAGAAGCACCTCGTCGGCGGCCAGGACCAGCGCCGAGACGGTCTCGCCGATACCGGCCGCGGTGTCGACCAGAAGGAAGTCCGCCTGGCCATCCAGGCCGGCCAGGGCCGCGAGCAGGGCCTGCCGCTGGGAGACCGGCAGCTCCGCCAGGTGCTCCAGCCCCGAGGCACCGGGCAGCACCATCACCCCGCCAGGGCCGGGGATGATCACCTCGCTCAGGGCCGCCGCGCCCGCCAGCACATCCTGCAGGGTGCGGCTGGGGGTGAGCCCCAGCAGAACGTGCACATTGGCCAGCCCCAGGTCGCCGTCCAGGAGGATCACGCGGGCCCCCCGCTGGGCCAGGACGATGCCCAGGTTGGTGGCGAGCGAGGTCTTGCCCACCCCGCCCTTGCCACTGGTGACCGCGACGACCCGCGTGCGGCGGTCAGCGGTCGGCGGTCGCCGCTCCGCGACCAGCCGGCGGAGGGTGGCCGCCTGGTCCATCATGGCCGGGCCTCCAGGGGAGCGGGCGTCGAGCCGATCAGGTCGGCCAGCCGCTGGGCGCTGGCCACCTCGATGTCCTGAGGCACCTGCTGGCCGGTGGTCAGATAGAAGACGGGTTTGCCGGTGCGGGCGAGCAGGCTGAGCAGGGGTCCGTAGGTTCGGGTCTCGTCGAGCTTGGTGAGGACAAAGCCGTGCCACGGCACCACTCCGAAATGCTCGACCACCGCCAGCATCTCGCTCAGCCGGGTGGCGGCGCTGACCGCCAGCAGGACCGTTGGTCCGGGAACCGCCTGAACATACAGCACCAGTTCCGCCAGACTGGCTCTATTGTACTGGCTGCGTCCCGGCGTGTCGATAAGAATAAGATCTTTGTCCAGATGTTCAGCCACCGCACTGGTCACCTCGGCTGGCGTGTAGGCCACCGTCAACGTCAGCCCCATGATCTCGGCGTAGGTGCGAAGCTGCGGAATGGCGGCGATCCGAAAGGTATCGCAGGTCACCAGGGCCACCCGCCGGCGTTCGAGAGTGAAGTTGGCGGCCAGTTTGGCCAGGGTCGTGGTCTTGCCCACGCCGGTGGGGCCGATGAGGAAGACCACGCGCGGCCGGCCGGGAGTCAGGGTCAGCGGACCGGCGGCGGCGATGCGCTGGGCGACCGCCTGGCGGACCGCCGCCCGCACCCGCTCCGGGTCGTTCAGAGCCGGGAAACTCAGGTCGGCCTGGACGGTCAGCACCAGGTCCTGGGCCAGGGCAGGGTCAACCTCCTGCGCCAGGAGGTCCTGGTAGCACTGTCCGAGGGCTGGCGGCAGTTTGGCCAGGCCGGGCCAGTCCAGGCGCTCCAGGAGCGTCCGCAGCCCCTGGCGCAGCGCCTGGAGTTCGCGGGCCAGGGCCGGCGCGGCTGGCCCGTGGTCGGAGGAGGCGGTGGCCGCGCCGGCCCGGGCGATGGCCTGGAGGGCCGTCTGGAGGGCCGGCGGGGCGTCATCGGCCGCCGCCACCACCTCCACCATCTCCTGGCCGAAAAGGCCGAAGAGGCCGCCCCGCCGGATCTTCTGGGAATGGACGATGACCGCCTCTGGACCCAGCTCCTGACGGACCAGCCGCAGCGTCTCGGGCAGACTGGGCCCCTGGTAACGTTTAACCCTCATCGAGGCTCACCACCCCGCTGGACTGGACCGTGACCTGGGGCGCGATCTCGGCGTAGGAGAGCACCACCAGGTTCGGCAGAGCCCGTTCGGTGAAGCGCCGGAGCGGCAGCCGCAGGCGGGCGGTGCAGAGGAGGACCGGCTGGTGGCCGCTGGCGGCCATCCGCTCCATGGCCTGGGCCAGGCGCTGGAGCAGGCGCTGAGCGGTCGCCGTCTCCAGCACGATGGCCAGCCCCTGGTCGGTCTGCTGGAGAGCGTTCAGCAGCAGCTGCTCGAGGTGCGGGCTGAGCATCAGGGCGTGCAGGCGGCCCTGATCGTCGCGATACTGGCTGGTGATCTGGCGGGCCAGCGCCCGGCGGACGTACTCGGTCAGGAGGTCGGTGTCGCGGGTCTGGCGGGCGTAATCGGCCAGGGCCTCCAGAATCGTCACCAGGTCGCGAATCGAGACCCGCTCGCGGAGCAGGTTCTGGAGCACCTTCTGCACCTCGCCGAGCGTCAGGAGATTGGGGACCAGCTCGTCGACCAGGGCCGGGTAGTCGCGCCGCAGGGTGTTCAGGAGCGTCTGGACGTCCTGCCGGCTGAGAAGGGCCGGGGCATAGGTGCGGATGACCTCGGTCAGATGGGTGGTCAGGACGGTGACGGCGTCGACCACCGTGTAGCCCAGCAGCTCGGCCTGCTCACGCTGCGCCGGCGAGATCCAGAGAGCCGGGAGGCCGAAGGCCGGCTCGGTGGTCGGGATCCCCTCCAGGCCCTCCTCGGCGGTGCCGGGGTTCATCGCCAGGAGGCTTCCGGCCAGGACCTCGCCCCGGGCGATCTCGACCCCGCGCAGTTTGATGACGTATTCGTTGGGGCGCAGCTGCAGGTTGTCGCGGACCCGCACCGTCGGCAGGATGAAGCCCAGCTCGGTGGCCAGCTGGCGCCGGATGAGCGTGATGCGGTGGAGGAGCGTCCCGCCCTGATCGGCGTCCACCAGCGGGATAAGGCCGTAGCCGATCTCCAGTTCGAGGGGGTCAATGTGCAGGAGCTCGGTGGCCGCCTCCGGGCCACGGGCGGCCTCCTGCTGCTGGCGCTGCTGGGCGGCGGCCGCCTGCTGGGCGCTGGCCTGGAGAGAGCGGTAGAGCGTCCAGGCCAGGCCGCCGGTCAGCCCACCGATAACGAGGAAGGGGATCTTGGGCAGACCCGGCACCAGCCCCAGAACGATGATGACGGCGGCAGCAATGCCGAGGGCCCGCGGGCTGCTCAGCAGTTCACGGGCCACATCGCGGCCGAAATTGGCCTCGGAGGCGGCGCGGGTCACGATGATGCCGGTCGCCGTGGAGAGAAGCAGCGCCGGGATCTGACTGACCAGCCCATCGCCGACGGTCAGGAGCGCGTAGGTGCGCAGCGCGTCACCGAGCGACAGGCCGTTCTGCAGGACGCCGATGGCCACGCCGCCCAGGATGTTGATGAGCACAATGATCACCGCCGCGATGGCGTCGCCACGGACGAACTTGCTGGCGCCATCCATGGCGCCGTAGAAGTCGGCCTCCAGTTCGACCTGGCGACGGCGGCGGCGCGCCTCGGCCTCGGTGATGAGGCCGGCGTTGAGGTCGGCGTCGATGGCCATCTGTTTGCCGGGCAGGGCGTCGAGGGTGAAACGGGCGGCCACCTCCGCCACCCGGCCCGCGCCGCTGGTGATCACCACGAACTGGATGACCATCAGGATGAAGAAGACCACCAGCCCGATGATGAGGTTCCCGCCGACCACAAAACCGCCGAAGGCCTCGATGATCCGGCCGGCGTCGGCCTGGAGCAGGATGAGCCGGGTGGCGGCCACGTTCAGGCCGAGCCGGAAGAGCGTGAGCACGAGCAGAAGGGTCGGGAAGACCGAGAACTGAAGCGGCTCGGTCACGTACATCGCGGTCAGCAGGACCACCAGGGCCATCGTCAGGTTGACGGCCAGGAGAAGGTCGAGCAGGACCGTGGGCAGGGGGATGACCATCATCCCGATAATGACGATGACCGCCAGTCCCAGGAAGAGATCGGTCAGGGGCAGCAGCCGATTGAGACCGGTCGTCGTCTGACTCTGAGCCGAAGGGACCGCCATCGTGCGCTCCGTTTAGAGCCGGGTTGAGGGGCTGGTCGGGAGCGTCCCGCGCAGCCGCAGAATAAATGCTAACACCTCGGCCACCGCCTGGTACAACGCCGGCGGAATCTCCTGCCCGACCTCGACCGTCCGGTAAAGGGCCTGAGCCAGCGGTGGGTTCTCGACCACCGGGACGCCGTGGGCCCGCGCCACCTGTTTGATCTGCTCGGCCAGCAGGCGCTCGCCCTTGGCCACCACACGGGGGGCGCGCATCTGCCCCAGAAGATACTGCAGGGCCACCGCCAGGTGAACCGGGTTGGTGATGACCACCTGCGCCCGCGGGACGGCCGCCATCATCCGCCGCCGGGCCACCGCCCGCTGGAGCTGACGGATGCGCTGACGGATGAGCGGGTGCCCCTCGGTCTGCTTGAGTTCCTCGCGGACCTCCTCGCGGGTCATGCGGATGCTGCGCTCGTAGCTCCAGCGCTGGTAGCCGTAGTCGAGGACGGCCAGGGCCAGCAGCGCTCCGGCGGCGGCCAGGAGGAGGTTCCAGGCCAGCCCCCAGACCTGCGCCAGCGACGAGCCCAGAGGCTGGAGAGGAAGCAGCAGGAGGACCTCCAGACGTCCGCGGAGCGTCTGGTAGACGACCAGGCTCACCACCGCCAGTTTCAAAGTGGCCCGGACGAGATCGACCAGGGCGCGCCAGGAGAGGAGACGGCGGAGCCCCTGGACCGGGTTGATGCGATTGAGGTCGGGGGCGAGCGGAGACCAGGTGATGAGGAGACCGGTCTGGACCAGATTGGCCAGGAGGCCGACGGCCGCCAGGACGGCCATCAGGGGACCGAGGACCTGGACCAGCCAGGGGACGAGGAGACCGCTCAGGCGGCCCACGGTGGCGGGGGTCAGGTCGGGCTGGTGGAGGTCCCGCCAGAGCTGCTGGCTGAGGTCAGCGGTCTGGCGGAGCAGCTCCTCGCCCATAAATCGCAGGGCCAGGAGGCCGGCCAGGAGAACGGCCGCGCTGACCAGATCGGGACTGCGGGCCACCTGGCCCCGGCGGCGTAGTTCCTCTCGCCGCCGCGGGGTAGCAGCCTCTGTTCGCTCCTCGTAGACCATGCGGCCTCCTCACAGGTGTCCGGGCGCTCCGAGCAGGCTGAGCATCGCCGTGGGGAGCGCCCGGAGCACGGTGCCGAGCAGGTGGACGATGGTCGGCAGGGCCAGCCCCAGGACGGCCAGTCCGAGGAGGGCCTTGACCGAGAGGCCCACCAGGAAGACGTTCATCTGGGGCATGGCCCGATTGAGGACCAGGAGGGCCAGATCGGTCAGGAGAAGGGCGGCCAGGACCGGCAGGGCCAGGCGCAGGGCGATCACCAGGCTGCCGGTCGTCAGCGCCAGCACCTGGTCCAGCCAGCGGTCAGACCATGGGACGGCGCCCAGCGGGGCCAGGTCGTAGCTGCTGGCCAGGGCCAGGAGCACCCCGTGGTGGGCCTGGGTGCTGAAGAAGAGCAGGACGGCGAGGAGGGTGTAGAACTGGTCGAGAAAGGAGACGTGCTGGCCGGGGTTAAAGGGGTCGAGGGCGACGGCGATGTTGAGCCCCAGCTGCAGCCCCAGGAGCTGTCCGGCCATCTGGGCGGCGGCGAAGACCAGCGTCCCGGCGAAGCCGATGAGCAGCCCGATGAAGAACTCGTGGGCGGCCAGCAGGAGGAAGGGCAGCGTGTCGGTCGGCAGGGGAGGGGTGCGTTGGAGCTCGCGGGGGGTCAGGACCAGGGCCAGAGCGCCGACCAGCCCCAGGCGGGCCGGAGCGGGCAGGACCCGGCTGTTGAGGACCGGCATCACCAGCAGCGCCGCCCCCGTCCGCAGGAGGATGAGGAAGAAGACCTGGGCGTCGCTGAGCGGGACCGGCATCGTCCTCACCGCGCGGCCAGCGTGGCCAGGTCGAAGAGGCTGCGGGTGTAGCGCAGCATGGTCGCCAGCATCCACGGTCCGAGCAGGGCCAGTGTCAGGAAGACGGCCACTATTTTCGGGACGAAGGTCAGGGTCATCTCGTTGATCTGGGTCACCGCCTGGAAGAGGCTGACGAGCAGGCCGATGGCCAGAGCCGCCACGAGCGGTGGTCCCGCCAGGAGCAGGGTGATCAGCAGAGCGTTCTGGCCGATTGTCAGGACGGTGTCCGGCGTCATCGTGGCCCTCCGGATGCCGAGGCTCACTGAGAGGGTACGCGAGAGGGGAGGGCCTGGGCCTATCAGGGTTCTCCCGATTTTTGGTCGGCTGTGGCCATGAAAGAGCGGGCCTGGCGGGGTGACCGCAGCCGCCGGCGGGGCTGACGAACCGGCGGGGGACGCGCACCGCCGCCCCGGTGGCGCTTTGTCTTCAGGTGGCCGGCGACGGGTGGGCGGCGGCCGATGGGGACGCTTGTTGCCGGAGAGCGCAGGGGGGCTGGCGAGCGCCGGCGGTGGTACGGTGTGGTATAATGGATAAAGTGAGATTGCCGGGTGGTGTAAGGGTAACACAGCAGACTTTGGATCTGCGTATCCAGGTTCGAATCCTGGCCCGGCAGCCGGAAACAGCCGCCTGACCGTGACGTGGGAAGAGGGGGCAGCGGCCCGGTAGACCACTGCCCCGGCGCAGTCCCCGCGCTGGAAAGGCCCGGTCGGGTGTGCCTCCCCCGCTGGCCCTGCCCACCCCCACCCTGTCACCCACCGGGGCGACGCCGCTCGACATGCGGGTGAGACCGGTGTGGTCCGACGGTCTCCCGCCGGGCTGGACCGGCGTCGGAGGCTCGGCCAGACTGCGGGCCTCAGGGTCGCCCCACCGGCCCTCTCCTCCCCGGGGGCGCCCACCACACCGCCCGGCTCTTTCTCTGAAAATGCGCTGCCCCAGCCTACTCCACCCCAGGCCGCCTGTCCAGAGCCGGGCCGCCAGGCCCCGCGCCGGCAAGCCGCCCGGAGGCAGAGGGCCGCACCCCAGGGGCGCAGCGGGCCCCGCGTCTCTCCCCGGCCGGACCGCCGGAGGCTTTCTCTCCGGAAGAGGGCGCCGGCCGCCCCCAGGGCCCGCGCCCCGAATTCGCGTAAACAGACGAGCGGGCTTTCCCGATTCCCGGTCCCTCAGGCATCCGGCATCGGGAAAGAGGGACTGGCTGCTTTCCCCGCGAGCCGGGAGGTCCCCGGCACCCCAGCCAGCCAGGCTTTCCCAATTCCCCGTCCCTAAGGCATTGGGAATGTCGGGCCGGCTGGTCCCCCCGACGGCCGGAGTGGTCCCGAAGCCGCCAGACTGCCTTTCCCGATTCCCGGTCCCTAAGACATCGGGAATCGGGAAAGAGTGGCCGGCTGCTTTCTCCGGCGCCCCCTCAAAGCACCCAGGCTGGCTTTCCCGATTCCCGGTCCCTAAGGAATCGGGAAATCGGGAATGTCTGGCCGGCTGCTCCTCAGAGCGGCCAGACAGGCTTTCCCAAGTCCCAATCCCTATACCGTTGGGAATTTGTGAAAGGCTGGCCGACTGCTTTGCCGGCCCGCGGCCGCCACCGGTCGGCTCGGCCCGCCCCTGCAGCCGCCGGGCGCTCAGGGGGGTGCGCACCGTCCTGGGGCTCAGACCCCGGTCCCGGGCCAGTCTTTCAGCGGGCGCACCGTCCGCTGTGTGCTCAGGCCCCGGGCTGGCCGGTGCTCTGCACCCGCGGTCTGTGTCAGGGCCGGCAGGGGGACCCTGGGGGCCGTCACCCCCCCGGGCGCGGAAGGTGAGGGCCCACGGGGACGCTGGCCCACCATCCCCCTCGCTCTCCCACCCGGGGCTCAGCCCGGAGGACTGAAGGGGCGTGTGGCCTGCGGCCGGACCAGCCCCTGACCATTCCCGGCGGTGGGGCCCTGGCGCCAGACCGGCCCGGGGCGTCCGTGACGTGCGCGCCAGAGGGCCGGTCGGTGTGCCGGGGACCTCCCGGCTGGGGGATCTGGTCCAGGACCAGCACCGTCCCCAGGCTCTTCCGCCACGGCCTGAGACCCGTGGCCGCCGCCGGCCGCTCCCGGTCGGCCCCACGACCGGCTGACGGAGACCCCCGGGAAGGGCTCCCTCCTGCACCCAGGGGAGGCAGGAGACCATCCCTGAGGCCCTGCCGGTGTTCACCCCTCTCCCCCGGCCCCTCGGGGAGACAGGGCCGCGAGGTGCCGACCGTTCCCCACACCCGCTCTGCCCCGGCACACGTAGGGGGTACAGGTCTACCGGCGGAAGACCGTAGCGACGGCGCACCGTCTGCCCCTGCACGCAGGGGATACAGGTCTGCTCCGGCGAGAAGCACGGTGCCGGCGTACGGGCTCTCCCGGCACACGGGGAGACAGGCACCAGACCGCTGGTGTCCAGGCCGCTCCCCGGCGTGCCGGGGGGACAGTTCCCCCGCCCGGCCGGCGGCAACACCCGCTCGGGCTTCCCGGCACACGGGGAGACAGGGCAAATCGACCACCGCCCGGGCCAATTGCCGGCCCAGGCTTCCCGGCATGCGGGGAGACAGGGGCTGCCGGCGCCGGGCCTGTGCTCACCCCTGCCCGGCCGCGGATGGGCGCCCCGCTGGCGGCCGCTCCTGCCCCGGTCCCCGGGGCACCTGAGAGGCCCACCGGAGAAATGCCGGGACGTCCCGTTCGGCGTCCAGGTAGAGGACCGGCCGCCGGCCACACAGCAGGCGATGTGAATGGCCAGCCCGGTCTGACAGACGCCGGCGTCGCTGTAGACGCCGGTCACCGCCCCGTCGGGCAAAAGCGGCCGCACCCACTCCCAGGGCTCAGACCTGGGTGACTCCCCACAGCGCACCAGAGCAGACGGGCTGGCTTTCCCGATTCCCGATGTATTATAGGACCGGGAATCGGGAAAGGCTGGCTGGCTGATTTCGGACCGGGTGGTGAGTCCCCGTCCTCCCGCCAGCTGACCACCTGGCTGAGCTCCGGGAGCGGCTCTCGCCCGTCAGACTGTCTGCTGTTTGCACCACCCACGGCCATTGTGGCCCGCCTGGCGCTGGCCAGGGTGAGGGTGTCAGCGCCTGCTTCGGAAGCCCTCTGGGCTCAGGGAGAGTCTCCCGCCGCGTGTCGCCTTGACAGCGCGAGCGGGGCAGGATAACATACAGTGCACCGATTGTAACGAGGCCGTCGCATCCTGTGGGGGCGGAGGAGGACAATGACCTACGTCATCTGCGAACCGTGCATTGGCGTCAAGGACGCCTCGTGCGTTGATGTCTGCCCGGTCGATTGTATTCACTCAACCGATGAAGAAGAACAGTACTACATCGACCCCGATGAATGCATCGATTGCGGGGCCTGCGAGCCAGCCTGTCCGGTCTCGGCCATCTATCCCGAGGACGCGGTCCCGGAGCAGTGGAAGCATTTTATCGAAAAGAACCGGAACTTCTTCCAGAGCCGTAAGTAAAGCGCTCTGAGCCCCGGCGATCGGGTCACGACGACCGCTCCAACCCGTGTGGAGCGGTCTTTTTGTTCCCCAGCACGGGGAAAAGCCGCCCGCCGGCCTCGGCGACCGACCGGCGTGGGCTTCCGGGGTGGCTAGACCTCGAGCACGATCTTGCCGAAGTGAGCGCTGGCCTCCAGCCGCTGCTGGGCGGCGGCGGCCTCGGCCAGCGGGAAACGGCTGTCGATCACCGCTCGCAGGCGTCCCTCGGCGGCGGCCTGAAGGACCTGACGGAGTTCGGCGCGGGTGCCGCCAAAGCAGCCGAGGAGCTGCAGCTCCTTGCCGAAGAACTGAGCCAGGTCAGTCTGGCCGTGGCGCCCGGTCAGCGCCCCGCAACTGACCAGACGTCCCCCGCGGGTCAGACTGGCGATGCTGCGCTCCCAGGTGGCGGCGCCGACGTGCTCGACGACCACGTCCACGCCGCGCCGGCCGGTCAGGCGTCGAACCTCGGCGGCGAAATCGGTCTCCCGGCCCACGATAACATGATCGGCGCCCAGCGCCCGGGCGGGCGCGACCTTGGCCGGGCTGCCAACGGTGGCGAAGACCCGCCGGGCACCGCAGAGACGGGCGATCTGGATGGCGGCGCTGCCGACGTTGCTGCCGGCTGCCAGCACCAGCACATCCTCGCCCGGTCGGAGGCGGGCCCGGGTCACCAGCATGTGCCAGGCGGTCAGGGTCGAGAGGGTCAGGGCGGCTCCCTCGCTGAAGCTCAGCGGCTCGGGCAGTGGCACAACCATGGCGGCCGGCACACAGACGTACTCGGCGTAGCCGCCGTTGGAACGCAGTCCCAGGATATCGCCGCGCAGACAGAGCTCCTCCGCCCCGGCCAGACAGTACTCGCAGAGGCCGCAACTGAGATAGGGATGCACGACCACCCGCTGCCCCGGCGTCAGGTGGGCCACGTTGGCTCCGACTGCGGCCACCTCGCCGGCCACCTCGGACCCAGGAATATGGGGCCGGGGAATGGTCTGCGGCACCGTGCCCGCCCGCACCAGCACGTCCAGGCGGTTCAGCCCGCAGGCCCGCACCCGGATGAGCGCCTCGTTGGGGCCGACCGCCGGCGTCGGCACCTCTGTGTACTCCAGAACCTCGGGACCACCGTGCTCGCGAAAGATGACCGCCCGCACAGAGACCTCTCCCGCTGTCGCTCGGTATTCGGCGCTGGCACCGTCCGGCGGTGAGAGCCGAACGGTACCCTCTCGGCAACGCGCCGTCGATCGGCTATACTAGCCCTACCCGCAGGGCCGGACAAGAGATTCGCATCAGGGAGGCGAGACCGTGCGCGTGGGATTCATCGGCCTGGGCAAGATGGGGCGCCCGATGGCCCAGAATCTGCTCAAAGCCGGGTTCACGCTGGTGGTGCACAACCGCAGCCGGGGACCGGTCGAGGAACTGGCCCGGCTCGGGGCCCAGCCCGCCAGTTCACCCGCCGAGGTCGTGGCCCAGGTCGACGTGGTTCTGACCTGTCTGCCCGACCCGCCGGCGGTCGAACTGGTCTACCTGGGCGAGAACGGCCTCATCCCGCACGCCCGTCCCGGGCAGATCCTGGTCGACCACAGCACCGTGGGCCCCTCGACCAGCCGGAAACTGGCGGCGGCGGCCGCCGCCCGGGGCGTGTTCTTCCTCGACGCCCCGGTCAGCGGGGGCACCGCCGGCGCCCAGGCCGGGACGCTGACCATTATGGTCGGCGGGCCCGAGGAGGCGTTCCAGCGGGTTCTGCCGGTCTTCCAGGCGATGGGCAAGAACATCCGGCGGGTCGGCCCCAACGGCGCGGGCAGCACGATCAAACTGGTCAACCAGCTGCTGGTGGCCATCAATATGGCCGGTGTGGTCGAGGGGATCGTCATGGGAGTCAAGGCCGGGGCCGACCCCCAGGTGATGCTGGAGGTCCTGAGCACCAGTTTCGGCGGCAGCGCCATGCTCTCCCGCTCGGTCCCGCTGTTCCTGGAGCGGCGCTTCCAGCCCGGAACCTCGATCAACCTTATTCTCAAGGACCTGGGGCTGGTCGACGAACTCAGTCAGGAGCTCTCGCTCCGGCTGCTGATGGGCAGTCAGGCCGAGCAGGTCTTCCGCGAGGCCCGGGCGCTGGGGCTGGGCGACCTGGACATGGCCGCGCTGGTCCAGCCGTTGGAGCGACTGGCCCAGGTCACGGTCGGGCCGGCCTCATCCCAGCTCTCTGCCTGACGGCCGTGCCTCTGGTCGTCGGAGGCAGCCTCGCATGGGCACCGACCCCTGGACGGCGTTGACCGCCGAGATCACGGCCTGCACGCGCTGTCCACGGCTGGTGGCCTACCGTCAGGCCGTGGCCCGGCAGAAACGGCGGGCCTTCCGCGACCAGGAGTACTGGGGGCGACCGGTGCCGCCCTTTGGCGACCCGCAGGCCCGACTGCTGGTGGTGGGGCTGGCGCCGGCCGCCCATGGAGGCAACCGAACCGGACGGGTCTTCACCGGCGACGACTCCGGTCACTGGCTCTTCCGGGCTCTCTACCGGGCCGGCTTTGCCAGCCGCCCCCGGTCAGACCATCGCGATGACGGTCTGACCGTGCGTGATGTCTATATCACCGCCGTGGTCCGCTGCGCCCCTCCGCAGAACCGGCCCACCGCCGCCGAGATCGCGGCCTGCCGGCGCTTCCTCCACCGCGAACTCGACCTGCTGCCCAATCTGCGGGTGGTGGTCTGCCTGGGGCGGATCGCGTTTGACGGCTTTCTGGCGGCGCTGCGCGAGCGTGGGCAGCCGGTCCCCCGGCTGCGCTTTGCCCATGGGGCCCGGTACGATCTGGGGCCGGGGCAGCCCGTTCTCCTTGCCTCCTATCATCCGAGCCGTCAGAACACCAACACCGGCCGGCTGACCGAGGCGATGCTCGACGCCGTCTTCGCCCAGGCCCGGGCGCTCCTGGGGGAATGACCGCCGCCCACCGGCGGCCGGCTCCCGTGGTTGTCACGGTGTCCCCGATCACCATGGCCACCGCTCGCGGACGATTGCCTCCTGGGCCCCCGACCTCTTCTGTCGCCACTGCTGCCGGTAGATCTCGGCCAGCCGCGGGGCCAGTCTCACGGCGTCGTGGTGTTTCTCGACGTAAAGTCGCCCCCGACGTCCAGCCTCGTAACGGAGTGTCCCGCTCTGTAACAGACTTGCGAGAACATCGGCCAGATTGTCAGGATTTGCATTGATGATCGGCAGATCCGCCGGATAACGCTCGACAAGCGACGGTTTGATATAACCGACAACCGGTTTCCCGTAGGCCATCGCCTCAAGAGCTGCCAGACCGTGGCTGCCCAGAAGAAACTGATCGAGAAAAACATCGGCTTCTCGCACGGATCGGAGACATTCATCGCGTGACGCACCGCTGATAAGCCGAAACTCAAAGTTGTATTTCGTTTTGAGATGCTCGACCGCCTGGAGTACCGCCGAAGTACCATTGAGGCGGGGATTCGTCGAGGAATGAACGAGAACCGGCCGACGGGCTGCCGGGTCAGGATAGATCGGTTCGTAGTCGGCGACAACGATACGCTGGGGAAGACAATACACCCGCGACCAGAGACCGGGGTAAACATACTGGGCCATATCGGCGGCTACCAGGCAGGCGAACCCCGCGGCCGCAAACCGCTTCTGGCGCTCGAGCGAGAGCCGCAGGCTCGGCGAGGGCGACTGTCTCTCCGTGGCGCACTCGGCGGCGTAGTAGGGATTATCCGCACACTCGACCTCGGCGATGCGGATGTCCGAACCGAGCCATTCGACAACACCGGCCTTGTTCAGAACCCTCATAAGCGCCAGATCGAGCCCCCAGGGAAGCGCCGGGGCCCCGAAATACCAGTGGAGAACCTCTGCCCACTGGCTCCAGCGCAGAACGTAGCCGGTGAACAGCAGTCGCCGGTACAGCCAGGTCAGCGACCGACAGGTGTCATGGTGGATCGCCTTCAGCCCGACCGTCGACTGGTAACGCATATCCCCAAAAACCAGGCCCCGCGCCTCGACGCCTATCTGCCGCAGCCCCCGTACGGTGTGCGAAGGCAGCGAGGCGATATTCACGGGGAGATGCAGGACCCGCATCGGCTATCGCTCGCGGAGTTTGCGGGCCGGAACGCCCGCCCAGACCTCGTAAGGCGGGACGTCGTGCGTGACCACCGCGCCGGCCCCGATGATCGCCCCCTGGCCGATCCGCACCCCCGGCAGGATGATGGCCCCGGCCCCGATGTCACAGCCATCCTCCAGGACCACCGCCGCCAGACGTAGGAGCGTCAGGTAGACTGGCACCGCCCGCTCCGAGGCCGTGTGTTCGGAGGTGAGAATGATCACCCGCGGCCCGATGCCGACCGCCCGACCGATCCACAGCCCCCCGGCACTGTGCAGGAAACACTGCTGGCCGATCCAGCAGTGATCGCCGATGACCATCGTGTTACGATAGTAGCCTTTGAGGAGCGTATAATGACCGATATAGACGTTATCGCCGATTTCAATATTCTCCGGGTGGAAAACCAGAACACCGTGTTCAAAAACCACTCCTTGTCCAAGTCGCTTGAAGTCCTCCGCTTTGCAGACGCCGCTCCCGTGGCTTCGCTGTGGCTTACTGGGTATCTTTTCCACAGATCGCCTCCGTCAACGCCGAAACAACCCGGTCCATAGACGCTCGGTCCATGCCGTTATAAAACGGCAGAGCGAGGCAATGTCTGGAGAGATAACAGGTGATCGGGAAATCCTGGGGGCGATAGCCATATTTTTCGCGATAATACGTCAGGAGAGGGAGCGCGTAGGTGCCGATCGTCGCCTCGATCCCCTTCCGTCGCAGGGCGGTCAAAAGCGTCTGGTTGTCTTTCGTCTCGACCCGCACCACCAGCGCCTGCCAGACCGGCCTCGTCTCCGGCAGCGTCTCCTGGAGGGTCAGGTGGGGGACGGCTCGCAGGGCCTCGCGGTAGACGCTGGCCAGCGCCTGGCGCTCGGCCACGATCTGGTCGATCACAGACAGCTGGTTGAGCCCGACCGCCGCCGCGATCTCGCTCAGCCGGTAGTTGAAGCCCGGCGCCCGCAGGTCCGGCGACCCGTCCGACCACTCCAGCCCGTGGGCGCGGAGCGCCCGAACCTTCTCCGCCAGCGCCGCGTCCGCGGTGACCAGGACGCCGCCCTCCCCGCTGGTGACGAGCTTGCGGGGATGCAGACTGAAGCAGCCGATATGCCCCAGGGTGCCACACCGCCGGCCCCGGTAGGTCGAGCCCAGGGCGCCAGCGGCGTCCTCAATAACCCAGAGACCATACTGCCCGGCGATCTCCAGGACAGCCGCCATGTCGGCCGGAGCGCCGAAGAGATGGACCGGGATGATCGCCCGCGTCCTGGGCGAGACCGCCCGCGCCAGGCTCTCCGGTCGGAGGGTGCAGGTCTCCGCCTCGACCTCCACCAGCACCGGCCGGGCTCCGACCAGCGCCACGACGTTGGCCGTGGCCGGGAAGGTGTAGGCCGGGACGATCACCTCATCCCCCGGCCCCAACCCGAGCGCCACCAGCGCAAGATGGAGCGCGGCCGTCCCGGAACTCACCGCGATGGCGTGGCGACTGCCCAGATAGTCGGCCAAACGCTCCTCCAACATGGCGACATACCGCCCCTGGGACAGATAGCCGCTCGCCAGAATATCGGTCAGAGCCGCCATCAGCCGGTCCGGATCGCCCAGAGACGGCCGGCTCAGTCGTATCGCGTCCGGGACCGGGTCTCGAGCCGGTGTCGGTACCACGCGATCGTCCTCCGCAGCCCTTCGTCGAGGCCCACCTGGGGCTCAAAGCCCAGAACGCTCCGCGCCTTCTCGATACTGGGAATCCGGAGATCGACATCCACATAGCTCTTGGGAACATGCACAATGGACGACGAGGAACGGGCCAGGGCGATCACTTTCTCGGCCAGCGCCAGAATGGTTATCGTCCCCCGGGGATTGCCGATGTTAAAAACCTCACCGATGGCCGCTTCGTTCGCCAGACAGAGCAAAATCCCCTCGACCATATCGTCGATATAGCACCACGAACGGATCTGATCGCCTTCGCCGTGGATAACGAGCGGTTCGTTGCGGATCGCGCGCTGGACGAAGTGATGCACCGCGCCCTCGCCAACCTGCCCGGGGCCATAGACGTTGAAGGGACGAATGGTCACCGTACGCAGGCCAAACTGGCGGTGATAGCCGTGGACCAGATGTTCACCCACCAGTTTGCTGGCGGCATAGGTCCAGCGCGCCTCGCCCACCGGCTGCAGGTTCGAGGCCGTCATCTCGTCCACACGGAAAGCATTGATCCCGAACACCTCGCTGGTGGAGAAGTTAATAAACCGCTCCAGACGCTCGACGAGCCCCCGCTCTCGAATCGCCCGCAGAATGTGGTGGGTGCCGATGGTGTTGACCTCAATGGTCGCCACCGGGTTCCGGCTCACCGTGTCAACCCCGGCGATGGCGGCAAAGTGCAGAACGATGTCAACCGCCGGCGGCAGACTCCCCCGTAAATGCTCGTAGTCGCGGATATCGCCGGTGATCATCGTCACGTTCGGATGCCCCGCCAGCCCCAGGTCTCCGAGGGTGTTGCGCGTGAGGGTATCGTAGACGACGACCTCGTTAGCGGCGACGAGCCGGCGGATAAGACTGGCGCCGATGAACCCGGCCCCGCCCGTTATGAACAGTCGCTTCCCTCTGATCACGGCTCGACCCGACGCCTATCGCTCCACCGAGACGCTCGCCGACGGTGACCTCCGTTCGGCCCAGCGCCGCTCCTCGCTCGCCACCCACCTTACGGCCCGGAGCGCGGATGCCGCAAGGTCAAAATTCACAGCGGGAGCCGCCTTGGGGAACGCCCAGACACGCGCCCGGGGAGATCGTCCGGACCGACGTGGGGCAGCCCGGACGGCTGAGGGGCCGGCCCCACTGGTTGCCAGACCAGGGGCTGTGGTAGAATAGAGGCGCGCGGCGTCGGGAGGGTACGGTGCGGTTTGGAGTGGTGGTCTTCCCCGGTTCGAACTGTGACGCGGACTGCCTCTACGTTCTCGAGCATGTCCTGAAGGTGCCGGCCGAGCCGATCTGGCACCAGGCCCGCGACCTCCACGTGGACTGCGTTATTCTGCCGGGCGGCTTTGCCTACGGCGACTACCTCCGCGCCGGCGCCATCGCCCGCTTCTCGCCGATTATGGCGGCCGTCGAGCGGTTCGCCCGTGAGGGGGGGCTGGTCCTGGGGATCTGCAACGGCTTCCAGATCCTCTGTGAGGCCGGCCTCCTGCCCGGCGCGCTCCTGCGCAACGCCGGCCTGACCTTCCGGTGTGAATGGGTCCACGTCCGGGTGGAGAACGTCCACACCCCCTTCACCCACCGCTGCCAGCCAGGCCAGGTCCTGCGCCTGCCCATCGCCCACGGCGAAGGCCGCTACTACCTCGACCCCGCCGGCCTCCAGGCCCTGGAGGCCCGTGGCGGCGTTGTTCTGCGCTACGCCACGCCGACCGGCGAGGTCCATCCCTCCGCCAACCCCAACGGTTCGCTCCACAATATCGCCGGCATCGTCAACGAGACGGGCAATGTCTTCGGCCTGATGCCGCACCCCGAGCGGGCAGCCGAGCCAGACCTGGGCAGCACCGACGGCTGGCTGATCTTCGCCGCGGTCCGCGACTGGCTGGCAGCCCGCCAGTCTCCCGACCGGCCCGCGACTCTCGCGACCCGGCGGTGACTCCGGTGGTTGACCAGGCGGTCCTCGAGGCCATCGCCCTGACCCGCGAAGAATACGACCTCATCGTCGCCCGTCTGGGACGGGTCCCCAACGAGCTGGAACTGGGGATGTTCGCAGCCCTCTGGAGCGAGCACTGCGGCTACAAGAACTCGAAGCTGCTCCTGCGCCTGCTGCCCACCGAGGCCCCGCACGTCCTCCAGGGACCGGGCGAGAACGCCGGCGCCATCGATATCGGCGACGGCCTGGCCGTCGTCCTCAAGATGGAGAGCCATAACCACCCCAGCGCGGTCGAGCCGGTCCAGGGGGCGGCCACCGGGGTGGGCGGCATCATCCGCGATATCTTCACCATGGGCGCCCGCCCCATCGCCCTGCTGGACGCCCTCCGCTTCGGCCCGCTGGACGACCCCCACTGCCGGTATCTCTTCGCCGGCGTGGTCCACGGCATCAGTTTCTACGGCAACTGCATCGGCGTGCCCACGGTGGGGGGCGAGGTGCGGGTGGCCCCCTGCTACCGCCATAACCCGCTGGTCAACGTAATGGCGGTGGGGATCGCGCCCCGCGACCGGCTGGTGCGGGCCCGGGCCAGCGGCGTGGGCAACCGCCTGCTGCTGGTGGGGGCCGACACCGGACGCGACGGCATCCACGGCTGCTCGGCCCTGGCCTCGCGCGAACTGGCCAGCGACCGCGCCGACCAGCGGCCAACGGTCCAGGTCGGCAACCCCTTCCTGGAGAAACTGCTCATCGAGGCCTGCCTGGAGGCGCTGCAGAGCGACGCGGTGGTCGGGATGCAGGACCTGGGAGCGGCCGGCATCACCAGCGCGGTGGTCGAGTGCGCCAGTAAGAGTGGCACCGGTGTCTGGATCGACGTCCAGCGGGTCAGCCGGCGTGAGACCGGCATGACGCCCTACGAGGTCATGCTCTCCGAATCGCAGGAACGGATGCTGGTGGTGGTCAAGCGCGGCCGTGAGGCCGAGGTCCAGGCCATCTTCCAGCGCTGGGGCCTGCACTCGGATGTCATCGGCGAGGTGACCGACGACGGCCTGATCCGGGTGCTGGACGGCGGGACGGTGGTGGCCGAGGTGCCCGCCGCCCTCCTGACCAGCCCGCCCCTCTACCGGCGCCAGGGCCAGCCGCCACCGGACCTGGAGGCGCGGGTCCGCTTCGACTGGCGGACTCTTCCCCCGCCGACCGACTACACCGCCGTCCTCCGGCGCCTGCTGGCCCACCCCGACATCGCCAGCAAGGAGCCGGTCTACCGTCAGTACGACTACAGTGTCCAGACCAATACGCTTATCGGCCCGGGCCAGGGCGACGCGGCGGTGCTGCGGCTGAAAGGCACGCGGAAGGCCCTGGCGCTCACGGCCGGCTGCAACAGCCGCTACTGCTACCTCGACCCCTATCGGGGAGCCCAGATCGCGGTGGCCGAGGCGGCCCGCAATATCGTCTGCAGCGGCGGCCGGCCCCTGGCCGTCACCGACTGCCTGAACTTCGGCAACCCGGAGAAGCCGTCGATCTACTACCAGCTGGAGCAGGCCGTCCGCGGGCTGGCCGACGCCTGCCGGGCGCTGGCCATCCCGGTGGTGAGCGGCAACGTCAGCCTCTACAACGAAACCGATGGGCAGGCCGTCTACCCGACCCCCATGGTCGGGATGGTCGGCGTGCTGGAGGAGGCCGCCCATCGCCGGGGCCTGGCCTTTCAGCGGCCCGGCGATCTCGTCGTGCTGATCGGCGGCAGCGGCGCCCCAACCCTTGGCGCCAGCACCTACCTGGAGGCCCTCCACGGGCTGGTGGCCGGGGCGGTGCCGGCCCTCGATCTGGCCTACGAACGGCGGGTCCAGGAGTTCTGCCTGGCGGCCATCCAGGCGGATCTCCTGCGCTCGGCCCACGACGTCAGCGATGGCGGCCTGGCGGTGGCCCTGGCCGAATGCTGTATCGTCGGCGCACTCGGCGCCGAGATCGATCTCCCGCCGGTCGAGCGTCCAGACGCCTGGCTCTTCGGCGAGGACCAGTCCTGGATCGTGGCTTCCCTCCGGCCGGAGGACTGGCCGCGGCTGCAGGCGCTGGCCGAGCGCCAGGCGGTGCCGGTGGCGGTGGTCGGCCGGGTGGGAGGAGATCGTCTCCGGATCGGAGCGCTCATCGACGCGCCGGTGGCTGAGCTGGCGTCCGTCTGGCGGCACGCTCTGGAGATGGCCCAGGAGACGTATGGTCGGCGGGAATGAGCGGCCACCGGCCGGAACGGTCCGGTGGAGAGATGGGGGGAGGAGAGCGGTGGATAAGCCGCGCGAGTACTGTGGGGTCTTCGGCATCTACGGGCCGGGGGAAGATGTCGCGCGCATCACCTTCTTCGGCCTCTACGCCCTCCAGCACCGCGGACAGGAGAGCGCCGGCATCGCCACCGCCGACGGCCAGCGGATCCAGGTCCACGCGATGATGGGGCTGGTGGCCCAGGTCTTCGACGAGGCCAGTCTGGCCCGGCTGCGCGGCCACATCGCCATCGGCCACACCCGCTACTCGACGATGGGCAGTTCACGGGTCTGCAACGCCCAGCCGTTCGTCATCGAGGGGCCGGCCGGGCCCCTGGCCATCGCCCACAACGGCAACCTGGTCAACGCCGAGTACCTCCACCAGCAACTGGTCGAGCAGGGGCACCACTTCCAATCCTCGACCGACAGCGAGAGCATCGGCAAGATGATCGCCTTCGCCCCCGGCGCCACCTGGGTCGAGCGCATCCGCTACGCGATGGAGCGGCTGCTGGGGGCCTACAGCCTGGTCCTGATGACGCCCGACAGCCTCTTCGCCGTCCGCGATCCGCTGGGGGTGCGCCCGCTCTGTCTGGGCCGGCTCAACCACGCCTGGGTGGTGGCCTCGGAGACCTGCGCCCTGGACACCGTCGGCGCCCGCTTTGAGCGCGAGGTCACGCCGGGGGAGATCGTGGTGATCGACGCCCAGGGGCTGCGCTCCCACATTGGCCTGCCCAGCCAGCGGCAGGCCCAGTGCATCTTCGAGTACATCTACTTCGCCCGACCCGACAGTATCCTGAACAACAAACTGGTCTACCTGGCGCGCCAGGAGATGGGGCGGGAGCTGGCCCGCGAGCACCCGGCCGACGCCGATATCGTCATCGCCGTGCCCGACTCGGCCATCCCGGCGGCCATCGGCTACGCCGAGGAGCTGGGCCTGCCCTACCGGGAGGGGCTCATCAAGAGCCGCTATATCGGCCGGACCTTCATCCAGCCCGACCAGCGCATCCGCGAGGTGGGGATCAACCTCAAGTTCAACCCGCTGCCCGAGGTCCTGCGCGGACAGCGGGTGGTGGTGGTGGACGATTCGATTGTCCGCGGCAACACCACGCGCCAGATCGTCCGTCTGCTGCGGCGGGCCGGGGCCCGTGAGGTGCACGTGCGCATCCACTGCCCGCCCTTCGTCAACCCCTGTTACCTGGGGATCGACGTCGCCCGCCGCCACGAGCTGATCGCCGCCCGCATGTCGGTCGAGGAGATCGCCCGCTTCATTGGGGCCGACTCGCTGGGCTACCTGAGCGTCGAGGGGCTGCTGCGGGCCATCGGGGTGCCCGAGCGACTCTTCTGCCGGGCCTGCTTCACCGGCGAGTACCCGGTGCCGGTGACCCTCATGGACATGGACAAACTGGCGCTGGAGGTCCGATGATCTACCGCGAGGCCGGGGTGGACATCGACGCGGGGAACCGGGTGGTCGACCTCATCCGGGACCACGTCCGGGCCACCTTCCGCCCCGAGGTGCTGGCCGACCTGGGCTTCTTCGGCGGCCTCTTCGCCCTGGGCGACCGGGTGCTGGTGGCCAGCGCCGATGGGGTCGGCACCAAATTGAAGATCGCCTTCCGCCTGGGCCGGCACGATACGGTCGGCTTCGACCTGGTCCACCACTGTGTGAACGACATCCTGACCTGCGGGGCCGAGCCGCTCTTCTTCCTGGACTACTTCGCCACCGGCAAACTGGACCCGGCGGTGGCGGCCACCGTCATCCAGGGGATCGCTCGCGCCTGCCAGGGGGTGGGCTGCGCCCTGCTGGGCGGGGAGACGGCCGAACTCCCCGGCTTCTACCAGCCCGGCGAGTACGACCTGGCCGGCTTTATCGTCGGCCTCGTCGCCCGCGACCGGCTCATCACCGGCCAGGGCATCCGGGCCGGCGACGCCGTGCTGGGGCTGCCCAGCAGCGGCCTGCACACCAACGGTTACTCGCTGGTCCGGCGGGTCTTCCGGCTGGATGGCGACCCCGACCTGGCCCGGGCCACGCTGGAGCGCTACGTCCCGGAGCTGGGGCGGACGCTGGGCGAGGAACTGCTGGAGCCGCACCGCTGCTACTGGCCGCTCCTCCGGCCGGCCCTGCCGTACCTCCAGGGGCTGGCCCACATCACCGGCGGCGGCCTCCTCGACAATATCCCACGGGTCCTGCCGGCTGGCCTGGCCGTCCGGCTGGAGGCCGACCGGTGGGAGCAGCCGCCCATCTTTCGGCTCATCGCCCGGCTGAGCGGCGCCGACCGCGCCGAGATGTACCGGGTGTTCAACATGGGCCTGGGAATGGTGCTCTTCGTCCACCCCGAGGCGGTGGCCACGGTCCGCCAGCTGGTCCCGGAGGCCCGGCTGGTGGGCGAGGTCGTGCCCCAGCGCGGCCCCCAGCGGGTCGAGATCGTCGGTGGGGAACCATGGTGAGGGTCGGAGTCCTGGTCTCCGGACGGGGCACCAACCTCCAGGCGCTGATCGACGCCGAGGCCCGGGGCGAACTGGGCGCCCGGATCGTGGTGGTCATCAGCAACCGGGCCGGGGTGCCGGCCCTGGAGCGGGCCCGGCGGGCGGGCATCCCGGCGGTCGTGCTGGAGCGGCGAGCCTTCCCCTCGCGCCAGGCCCAGGAGGAGGCGATTGTGGCCTGTCTGCGGGACCACCAGGTCGACCTGGTGGTTCTGGCCGGGTACGACCGCATCCTGGGGCCGACGGTCCTCGCGGCCTACCCGTTGCGAATCATCAACATCCATCCCTCGCTGCTCCCCGCCTTCCGGGGGACGCTGCAGGCCCAGCGGGCCGCGCTGGAGTACGGGGTCAAGGTCAGCGGCTGCACGGTCCACTTCGTGACCGAGGAGGTGGACGGCGGCCCCATCATTCTGCAGCGAGTGGTGCCGGTCTACGACGACGATACCCCGGAGACGCTGGCGGCCCGCATCCTGGCCGAGGAGCACCGGGCGCTGCCCGAGGCCGTCCGCCTCTTCGCCGAAGGCCGGCTCCGGGTGGTCGGCCGGCGGGTGGTCATTCTGCCGGCCCCGGCTCTGGCTGGCACCAGCGGTGAGGACAGAGCGAACCGGAGCACCTGAGCATGCGCGCGATCCTGAGTGTGTGGGATAAGACCGGACTGGTCGACTTCGCCCGGGGCCTGGCCGCCCTGGGCGTGGAACTGTACGCCACCGGCGCCACCCAGAGCACCCTCGAGCAGGCGGGGGTGCCGGTCCGCAGTCTCACGGTCCTGACCGGCTTCCCCGAGATCCTGGGCGGCCGGGTCAAGACCCTGCACCCGGCGGTCCACGCCGGCATCCTGGCCCGGCGCGATCCGGAGCACCTGGCCGAACTGGCCCGCCACGGCTTCGTGCCCATCGACCTCGTGGTGGTGAACCTCTACCCCTTCGCGCAGACCGTCGAGCGGATGGAGCACCGGCTGGAGGAGGCCCTCGAGCATATCGACATCGGCGGCCCGGCCATGCTCCGGGCGGCGGCCAAGAACTTCGAGCATGTCATCGTGGTCGTCGACCCGCGCGACTACCCCTGGCTGCTGGAGCGCCTGCAGCAGCCGGAGGGCCTCGACCTGGCCACCCGCCGGCGGCTGGCGGCCAAGGCCTTCCAGCACACCGCCGTCTACGACACCCACGTGGCCGGCTACCTGCGGGGGACGCTGGACCTCTTCCCCGACGAACTGACGGTGGCCATGCGCAAGGTCCAGGACCTGCGCTACGGCGAGAATCCCCACCAGCAGGCCGCCTTCTACGTCCACACCCCCAGCCCGCAACGGGGGGCGACCCTGGCCGGGGGGCAGCAACTCCACGGCAAGGTGCTCTCTTTCAACAATCTGCTCGACATCGACGCCGCGCTGGCCTGCGTCCGCGACTTCGCCGCGCCCTGCGCGGCCATCATCAAGCACGGCAACCCCTGCGGCCTGGCCTGCGCCGAAACCCTCCTCCAGGCCTACCAGCGGGCCCACGCCGGCGACCCGGTCTCGGCCTTCGGCGGCGCCGTCGGGCTCAACCGGGTGGTCGACGCGGCCACGGCCCAGGAGATCAGCGCCACGTTCTACGAGGATATCGTCGCCCCCGGCTACGAGCCGGAGGCGCTGGCCCTTCTGCGCCAGAAGAAGAATCTGCGCATCTTTCAGGTCGACTTCCGGCCCTTCGAACCCCAGACGCTGGCCATCAACCCGACCCTGCACCTGGACTTCAAGCGGGTGAGCGGCGGCTTCCTGGTCCAGACGCCCGACCAGGTGGGCGAGGACGAGGTCACGCTCCGGACCGTGACCGAGCGCGAGCCGACGCTGGAGGAACTGACCGACCTGCTCTTCGCCTGGCGGGCGGTCAAGCATGTGAAGTCCAACGCCATCGTCCTGGCCAAACACCTGGCGCTGGTCGGGGTGGGAGCCGGGCAGATGAGCCGGGTCGATGCGGTGAAGATCGCCGTGCTGAAGGCCGGTCCGCGGGCGGTGGGCAGCGTTCTGGCCTCGGACGGCTTCTTCCCCAAGCCCGACGGAGTCGAGGTGGCGGCCGAGGCCGGGGTGACGGCCATCATCCAGCCGGGCGGCTCGATCCGCGACGAGGAGATCATTCGGGTGGCCAATCGCCACCACCTGGCGATGGTCTTCACCGGCCGCCGCCACTTCCGTCACTGAGGCGTGCCTGGCAGAGTCTCCGCCACTCTCGCTATAATCTTCGGCGGAAGTCTTGACCTGCCGGGAGGAGAGACCGTATGCCGATCTACGAGTACGAATGCCCCGCCTGCGGTCATCGCTTCGAGCGCCGTCAGCGCTTCGACGAGGCCCCGGTCTCCAGCTGCCCTGCCTGCCAGACCGGCCGTCCGCGTCGTCTCCTGCACCCGGTCGGGATCATTTTCAAGGGGTCAGGCTTCTACACAACGGACTACCGCAAGCCGGAGTCGAGCGGCGAGAAAGAGAAGTCCAGCGGGAGTGAGTCGACCAGCAGCGCCCGATCGTCCTGAACCCCACCGACGGACCCGGCCGTTTGACAGCCAGATACCCGTACTCTAAAATTGGGGATGGCGGCTGTCTCGCCGTCGGCGAGGGGGGGTGCGCTGTGCCCGGCCCGCTCAAACTGGTGACGGGAAACGGGAACCGTCCGCTGGCCGAGCGAATCGCCCAGCTGGTGGGTGTCCCGTTGACGCCCGCCGAGGTCACCACCTTCCGCGACGGTGAGATCGCGGTCCAGATCCGCGAGACCGTGCGCGGCTGTGACGTCTTCGTCATCCAGCCGACCTGCCCGCCGGTCAACCACAACCTCCTGGAACTCCTGCTGCTGATCGACGCCCTGCGCCGGGCCAGCGCCGCCCGGATCGTGGCCGTCATCCCCTACTTCGGCTACGCCCGCCAGGACCGCAAAGACCGGCCCCGCGTCCCGATCTCCGCCCGCCTGGTGGCAGGGTTGATCGATTACGCCGGGGCCAACCACGTGATCGCCCTCGACCTGCACACCGACCAGCTGCCCGGCTTTTTCACCTGCCCGGTCGACCACCTCACCGCCATCCCGGTCCTGGCCGAGTACCTGCGACAGCGCCAGCTGCCGGACCCGATCGTGGTGGTCGCCCCCGATGCCGGGGGCGTCCGGCGGGCGGCCCTCTTTGCCAGCCGGCTGGGAGTGGAGATGGCCTTTATCTACAAGCGCCGGCCGGCGCCGGGGGCGGCGGTGGCCACCAGCGTGGTCGGTCCGGTCCAGGATGCCCTCGCCGTCATCGTCGACGACATCGTCGACACCGGCGGCACGCTCATCCAGGCCGCGGCCGCTCTGCGCCAGAGCGGGGCCCGGGCTGTCTTCGCCGCCTGTGTCCACGGCGTGCTCTCCGGCGACGCTCCCCGCCGACTGGCCGAGTCGCCGCTGGCGGAGATCATCCTCACCGACTCGATCCCCCCGCGTCCGACCGACGCCCTGGCCTTCACCCGCCTCTCGGTCGCCCCGCTCCTGGCCGAGGCCATCCGCCGCGTGCACCAGAACCGGTCGGTGAGCGACCTCCTGGTCAGCCCCCCACCCCCCGCGGTGCTCCAGACCGCCTCGACCGTCCCGCTGAGCAGTTAGCGCCCCGGCCGACCGCCCGCGCCCGGTCGCTCTGCGGAGAGCAGACGATCACACAGCAGTCTGGCAGGCTGATCTGCCCCGCCCACCGGCTGGCCCGGGCGGTCAGGAGGGCTCGGCGGGGCTATCGGCCGGCGGGGAGACCTCGGCGCCGGCCGGGCGGACGCTCAGGGCCAGGGCGGCGTCGCGACAGCTGCTGGCGGCCAGGACGGCGCTCCGCGAGGCGTTGACCAGCCTGGCCCACTGCCCCCAATCAGGCTGCCCTTTGCGTCGGTTGGCCTCGGTCCGGGCCAGCTGGTGCAGAACGGCCAGCACCCGGCTGGCCAGGTTGGCCAGCAGTCGGGCGGCCTCCTCCGGCGGCTGACTGGCGGCGTACCGCTGGACCAGGTCCTCGGCCTCGCTGGGCAGGCGTCGCGGCTCCACCGGCTTCCTCCCTCAGCCTCCGGCCAGCGCCGCGGCCGGACGGCTGACGAGGCCGCGCGTCACCCGCAGGACGGTGGCGGCGGCCAGAAAGTCAGGCGTCAGCGCCTCCAGATCGGTGGTGGTCAGGATAACCTGCTGGTCGGGGGCCAGGGCCGCCAGGACGCGGCGGCGGCGGGTCTCGTCGAGTTCGGACATCAGGTCGTCGAGCAGCAGGATCGGTGGCTCGCCCGTCTGCTCGCGCATATAGGCGGCCTCGGCCAGTTTCATCGCCAGGGCGACGGTCCGCTGCTGGCCCCGCGAACCGTAGAGGTTCAGCGGCCGGCCGTCCACCGTGAAGGCCAGGTCGTCGCGGTGGGGGCCGATGAGCGAGATCCCCTGGGCCAGTTCCCGGTCGCGGGCCCGCTCCAGCTGCTCCTGGAAGCGGGTGGCGAGGGCGCTCACCACCGCCTCGGCCGGCCCCTCGGGCCACGGCGTGGGGAGGGCGATGCTGGCCCGGTAGTGGACGGCCAGGAGCTCCTGCTGGTCGGCCAGATCGCGGTGGATGGCGTGGGCCAGCCGGTGCAGGGCGTTGACCGCCCGCCACCGCTGCCAGGTGATGAACGCCCCGGTCCGGACCAGCTCCTGGTCCCAGACGAAGAGCTGGTCGGCCCGGGCGTGCCGTTCGCGGATCTGGCGGAGGAGGTGGTTGCGCTGGAGCAGGACTTTGTTGTAGTGGGCCAGAGCCCGGCAGTAGCGGCGGTCGGTCTGGGCGATGGTCACGTCCAGATAGCGCCGGCGGACCTGGGGAGACCCCTGGACCAGATCGATATCCTGGGGCGAGAAGAGCACCACGTTGACCAGCCCCAGGGTGTCAATGGCCCGCCGCTGGACGCCGTTGACCTTGATGCGCTTGGTCACGGTGGCCATCGCCGCCTGGGGCGACAGCGGGTCGAAGCGCCGCTCGTCCTCGCGGATGAGGATCTCCAGCCGCAGGGGGCCGCTCGCCCGTTCGACGCGCGCGCCGATCCGGGCGTAGGCCGGCGACTCGGCCAGGGCTCCCCAGTTGATCAGCTCCCGCTCGGCGCTGGCCCGGAACGACTTCGTCGTCGCCAGCACAAAGAGCGCCTCGAGCAGGTTGCTTTTGCCCTGGGCGTTGTCCCCGACCAGCACCGTCACCCCGGCCTCGAGGTCCAGTTCCAGCCGGAGATAGTTCCGGAAGTTGACCAGTGAGAGATGAGTACAGCGCATCGCCCGCCCCGCCCCATTATACCATAGCGGGCACCCGAACAGCCCGGAGGGCGGTGGGAACGCCCCGCAGCCCGGCTCTCCGGCGGCCGTCCAGCAGTCCGCCGGCTCTGGTCTCCCGGCGCGCGACCGCCGGCTCCGCGCACCAGCGACCGCCGCTCAGGCGCCAGCCGGGCGGGCGCGGGGATCGGTGATCTCGGGCAGCGTCGTCAGCGGCGGCGAGAGCGCGGTGACGATGACCAGCGGCACGTCGCCGGTGTTCTTCTGGCCGTGCTCGAGATTCGGCGGCACGTAGACCGCGACATAGGGGGCCAGCGGGATCTCCGGATGGCCCTCCAGGTACATCACCCCGGTGCCCGCCAGAACGAAGTAGGCCTCCTCGTTCGGATGGCGGTGTCGGTAGACCTCCTCGCCGGGATGCAGATAGCAGATGGAGAGCTGCAGGTTGACGGAACCGGTCGTCTGGGGGTGAATGAGCCGTTTGATGAGGCCCCCGATCGCCCGGAATTCCACCGCCTCTTTCGGCGTGATCACCCGTCGCGGCTGCGTGGCCATTCTCGCTCCCTAAATCAGAATATCCTCGCGTCCGCGCGAGATGACGATCTCCTCGGCCTCGGCCAGGGCCCGGACGACGGCGACGATCCGCTGCTGGGCATCCTCGACCACCCGCAGGCGCTGCGGACCCAGCAGGGCCATCTCCTCCTGGAGCGCCTGAGCCGCCCGGCTGGACATGTTCTTGAGGATCTTGGCCCGGACCTCCTCGCTGGCGCCCTTGAGCGCCAGCGCCAGATCGCGCTGGTTGACCTCGCGCAGGACCCGCTGGATCGCCCGGTCGTCGAGCAGGACCAGGTCCTCGAAGACGAACATCCGCTGGCGGATCTCGGCCGCCAGCTCCGGGTCCTGGTGTTCGATGGACTCGAGGATGGTCCGCTCGGTCCGGGCGTCCACCGCCCCGAGCACCTTGACCAGGAACTCGACCCCACCCAGCGTCCGGCTGGTGGTGGCGACGGCCGCCAGTTTCTTCTTCAGCACCGCCTCGACCTCGCGCGTCACCTCCGGCGCGGTGCGCTGGAGGAGCGCCAGCCGGGTGGCCACCTCGACCTGCAGCTCCGGCCCCAGGCCGGCCAGGATCTGCCCGGCCTGGGCGGGGGGCAGGTGGGCCAGGACCAGGGCGATGGTCTGGGGATGCTCACCTTCCAGAAAAGCCACCAGCTGGGCCGGGTCGACCCGCCGCAGGAAGCCGAAGGGCTGGTTGCTCCCCGCCTGCAGACGCTCGAGGACCTCCTGAGCCCGTTGACTGCCCAGCGAGCGGGCCAGCAGATCGCGGGCGAACTGGCTGCCGCCGGGGCTGAGGCTGGCCCGGCTCAGCAGCTCTTCGTAGCACTGCTCCAGAATCGCCTGGCGGACCTCGCCCGGCAACCGTTCGACGCGCAGGATCTCCTGGGTCAGGGTTTCGATCTCGCTCTCGCTCAGGTGACGCAGCACCTGAGCGGCCAGCTCCTGACCCAGAGCAATAAGCAGAACCGCCGCTTTCCGCCGCCCGGAGAGGCGTTCTGTGGCCATGCTCCTCCTCCCCCGTTTCTGGCGGAAATTCTACAGCACGCGCCGCGTCCGCGTGAAGGAGTGAGGGCGAGATCACGCCCCCCGCGCCGGGGCGCCAGGCGGCCTGCCACCTCGGTGGCTTGACAAGGCGCGTCCCCGCCCTCTATACTTGACTTGACCTGTCGAGGCGGTGGCCGGGGAACGCGACGCGAGTACCACGGTGCGCAGCGGGCGCACCGGCTGGCATCTGTTCTGCGGGGTAAGCGAGCGCCAGAGGCCCGCGAGAGGAGTGTTGGCGATGCTGGTGGAGATGGTTGTGGAGAGCGTGCGCGTCAATCTGCAGACCTACCAGCGCGTGGTGGTGCTGAAGGAAAAAGGTGCCGATCGCTATCTGCCGATCTGGATCGGCAACAATGAGGCCGACGCTATCGTCATCCAGTTGCAGAACGTCCCGGTACCCCGTCCCCAGACCCACGATCTGTTGAAGAATGTCATCCACCAGCTTGGCGCGCGCGTCACCCACGTGGTGGTCAACGACCTGGCCGACGACGTCTTCTACGCCCGTATCCATCTCGAGCTGGACGGGCGGCATATCGAGGTCGACTCGCGGCCCAGCGACGCCATCGCCCTGGCAGTGCGGGTGCAGGCGCCGATCTACGCCGAGGACACGGTCCTGGACAAGGCGGGGGTCCACCTGGAGAGCGAGAAAGAGGACGAGGAGACGGCCGAGCCCTCCGAGCCCAGCCGCCCGACCCGCGTCGAGGATATGCCGGCGCCCTTCCGCGATTTCATCAATACGCTGGACCTTGACGACCTCGGCAAGCGGGAGAAGTAAGGACGCGACCCGGTGCCGCCCGGAGAGGCTATGGCGAGTTCGGGGCACGAGCAGCAGGTCAAAGAACTCGTCGCCCGCCAGGTCGGCCGTTGTGCGGTCTGCGGGCACGGGTACGATACGGACAGCGTCAGCATCCTCGGTCAGCACGCCGAGTTGTGGTTCTTCTCCCTGCACTGCGGTGAGTGCCGGACCCAGGGGCTGGTGGCCGTCGTCATGCCGGAGTCGCTGACCCGTGCGGGCGAGCCGGTCAGCCTGGCAGACGTGGCGGCGGTCCGGGCTTTCCTGGCCACCTTCGACGGTGATTTCCGCCGCCTCTTCCGGGGCGGGCGGGCGTAGGCGCATCGCCTGATGGCTTCCTCTCCCCGCGGCTACTTCAGTTTCGTCTTGCACAGCCATCTTCCCTACGTCCGTCAGGCCGGCCGCTGGCCGCACGGCGAGGAGATGCTCTACGAGGCCCTGGCCGAGAGCTACCTCCCGCTCCTTGCGGCTCTGGACGACCTCCAGCACGAGGGGTTCTCTCCCCGGTTGACCATCGGCCTGACGCCGATCCTGCTGGAACAGATCGCCGACCCCCAGGTTCTGGAGAATTTCGCCGCCTACCTCCAGGAGGAGATCACCGCCGCCCGGACCGACGCCGACCGCTACCACCGAACGGCGCCGGACCTGGCCGCCCTGGCCCGCTTCTACGAGGCCTGGTACGAACAGATCCGCCGGACCTTTGAAGACCGCTACCGGCGGGAGGTGGTCGGGGCCTTCCGCCGCCTGGCCCAGGCGGGTGTGCTCGATCTCCTGACCAGCGCCGCCACCCACGCCTACCTCCCGCTGCTGAGCCGCGATTCTTCGGTCGCCGCCCAGCTGCGCGTCGGGGTGGAGACCAGCGCGCGCCACTTCGGCTGGCGCCCCCAGGGCATCTGGCTGCCGGAGTGCGGCTACCGTCCGGCGGTCCTGACCCCCGATGGACGCGCGGTCCGTCCGGGCCTGGAGACCTTCCTCGCCGAGCTGGGGCTGCGCTACTTCTTCACCGACACCCACGCCCTTCAGGGTGGACAGCCGGTCGGGAAGGCGGCCGGGGCGGCGGTCGGGCTCTATCTCACCCCCGCCGCCGGGCGGCCAGCGGTGGCCCCGGCCCCGCCGGCGCCGCGATCGACCCTGCGCCCGTATTTTGTCGGCCAGTCAACGGTGGCGGTCTTCAGCCGCGAGGCCAGGACCGGTCTCCAGGTCTGGTCGGCCGACTACGGCTACCCCGGCGACCCGGTCTACCGCGAGTTCCACCGCAAGGACCCCGGCTCTGGTCTCCAGTACTGGCGGGTCACCGGCCGGGACGTGCCGCTGGCCGACAAGCAGGTCTACGACCCGGCTCGCGCCTTCGCGCGGGTGATGGACCACGCCGAGCACTTCGTGCGTCTGGTCGCCGGCATTCTGGAGACGGCCGAGACACCCGACGGTCATCCTCCCCTCATCGTCTCGGCCTACGATACCGAACTCTTCGGCCACTGGTGGTTCGAAGGGGTCGCCTGGCTGAAAGAGGTGCTGCGGCGGCTGAGCACTCATCCGACCATCCGGCTGACGACGGTGGCCGACTACCTGCAGCGCCATCCCCCCACCCTGGCCCTCGATCTCCCGGAGAGCTCCTGGGGGCAGGGTGGGGGCCACTGGACCTGGCTCAACCCTGAGACCGCCTGGATGTGGCCCCTCATCCACGGGGCGGAGGAGCGGATGGAGCGCCTGGTGGCCAGCCATCCGGTCCCCTCTCCCGACGAGCGGCCGCTGCTGGCCCAGGCCGGGCGGGAGCTGCTGCTGCTGCAGGCCAGCGACTGGCCGTTCCTCATCACCACCGGCCAGGCGCGCGCCTACGCCCAGCGGCGCTTTGAGCAGCACCTGGCCCGCTTCAACCGCCTGGCTCTGGCGGCCGAGATCGGCGATCAGAGCCTGGCGACGCTGGAGTTTCTACGCCTGGTCGCCGCTCAGGACAACCCCTTCCCCTTCCTGGACCCGGCGGTCTTCGCCCCCCGGACGCCCCAGCCAGTTCGCTGACCGCCCGGGTGTGCCATGCCGACGCCGATCCTCCTGGCCTGGAGCGGAGGCAAGGACAGCACCCTGGCTCTGGACCGGCTCCGACAGGATGACCGCTACGAGGTCGTCGCCCTCCTGACCACGATCACCCGCGAATACGACCGGGTGAGCATGCACGGGGTGCGGCGGAGCCTGCTGGAGGCTCAGGCGGCGGCGCTGGGCTATCCGCTCGTCCCGGTCTTCATTCCGGCCAACGCCAGCAACCAGGCGTACGAGGCGGCGATGCAGGAGACCCTGACGCTCTACCGCGCCCGGGGCGTCCAGGCCGTGGCCTTCGGCGATATCTTCCTGGCGGACATCCGCCGCTACCGCGAGGAGCGGCTGGCCGCCGTCGGGCTGAGGGGGCTTTTCCCCCTCTGGGGCCAGGACACCCGCCAGCTGGCCGCGGAGTTCCTGGCCCGGGGCTTTCGGGCGGTGATCTGCTGCGTCGACAGTCAGGCGCTGGATGGGCGCCTGGTGGGCCGCGAGTTCGACGCCGCTTTCCTGGCCGATCTCCCGCCCGGGGTGGACCCGTGCGGGGAGAACGGGGAGTTCCACTCGTTCGTCTACGCCGGACCGCTCTTCCGCTGGCCGGTGGCCCTCCGGCGGGGGGCGGTGGTGGTGCGGGAGCAGCGCTTCGTCTACTGTGATCTGCTCCCGGCCGGAGACTAACCGCTCGCCCCGGCCCTTGACAGAGACGGAGCGCTCTGCTATGGTATAGTCACAATTGAATAGGGCTCGACACTATCGCGAGTGGTGCGAGGGAACTGGCCCGACGACCACCCGGCAACCTGGGAGCGACCTCCTAAGGTGCCAAGTCCAGCCCATCGACGGGGGAGATAGGCCGCGCCAAGCGGAATGGTTAGGTCGCACGCCTCTCCTGCCGGAGAGGATTTTTTATGCGCCGGGAGGTTCCGCCGGCCGCTCGCCTCAGACCAGGAACGGGAAGGAGGAGCGTTGAACTACCGCCTGTTCACCTCCGAGTCGGTCTGCGCCGGTCATCCGGACAAGATCTGTGACCAGATCTCGGATGCGATTCTGGACGCGGTCTACCAGCAGGATCCCTACGGACGGGTGGCGGTCGAGACCCTGGTCACCCGCAACCAGACGGTTCTGGCCGGCGAGGTCACAACGGCGGCGCAGGTGGACTTCGCCGCCGTCGCCCGGCAGGTGATCCGCGACCTGGGCTACACCGACCCTGTCTACGACTTCACCGACCAGTGTGAGATGCTGGTCCGCATCCAGCGCCAGTCGCCGGACATCGCTCAGGGGGTGGACCAGGGCGGTGCGGGCGACCAGGGGATGATGTTCGGCTACGCCGCCCGTGAGACCCCGGAACTGATGCCCCTGCCGATCACCCTGGCCCATCGCCTGGCCGAGCGGCTGGATCAGGTCCGCGTCGAGCGGGTCCTGGATTATCTCCGGCCCGACGGCAAGACGCAGGTGACGGTGGCCTACGAGCAGGGACGGCCGGTGGCGGTAACGAAAGTGGTGCTGGCGGTGCCCCACCACCCGGATATCGACAACGCCACCCTCCACCAGGCCCTCTACACCCACGTGGTCTGCCCGGTCCTGGCGCGCTACGGCTACCAGGTCGCCCCGGAGGCCCTCATCGTCAACGGCACCGGCCGCTGGACGATCGGGGGGCCGGCCAGCGATACCGGGGTGACCGGCCGGAAGATCGTGGTGGACGGCTACGGCGGCATGGCCCGCGTCGGCGGCGGCTGCTTCTCCGGCAAGGATCCGACCAAGGTCGACCGTTCGGCGGCCTACGCCGCCCGTTTCCTGGCCAAGAACATCGTGGCCGCCGGACTGGCCGACCGCTGCGAGGTTCAGCTGGCTTACGTCATCGGCCACCCCGGTCCGGTCGCCCGGGCCATCGAGACCTTCGGCACCCAGCGGGCGCCGCTCCCAGAGATCGAGGAGTTCGCCTGGGGGCTGCTCGACCTGACGGTGCGCGGGATCATCGAGGGGTTGAACCTGCGCCAGCCGATCTACCGCCGGACCGCCTGCTACGGCCACTTCGGCCGCGCGGGCTTCCCCTGGGAACAGGTGGTGGTTGGGGCCACGGTGCCGGAGTCGGCGTCGGCCCGCTAAAATTGTGGTGGACTATCCCGGCCAGCCGGGAGCGAGGAGTGGACCATGGAGACAGCGACGCTGGTCGCCAGCCTGGCGGCGACGGATCCGGAGGTGGCGCGGCTCATCGCGGCCGAGGAGTGGCGGCAGTTCTCGACGGCGATGCTCATCCCCAGCGAGAACTACGCCTCGCTGGCCGTCCGCCAGGCCCAGGGCTCGATGCTGACCAACAAGTACGCCGAGGGCTACCCCAAGCGCCGCTACTACCAGGGCAACCGCTACATCGACAGCATCGAGGCCCTCTGCATCGAGCGGGCCCGGGCCCTGTTCGGCGCCGAGCACGCCAATGTCCAGCCCCACGCCGGGGCGCCAGCCAACCTGGCCGCCTACCTGGCGCTGCTGGAGCCGGGCGATACCATTCTGGCCATGGACCTGGCCCACGGCGGTCACCTGACCCACGGGGCGCCGGTCAATGTGACCGGCCGGCTTTTCCGCTTCGTCCACTACGGCGTGGACCGCCAGACCGAGCGGATCGACTACGAGGCGGTGCGCGAGATCGCCCGGCGCGAGCGGCCGCGGATGATCGTGGCCGGGGCCACCGCCTACCCCCGGATCATCGATTTCGCCCGCTTCCGCGAGATCGCCGACGAGGTCGGGGCCTACCTACTGGTCGATATGGCTCACATCGCCGGCCTGGTGGCGGCCGGCGTCCACCCGAGCCCGGTGCCCTACGCCGATGTGGTGACCTTCACCACCCACAAGACGCTGCGGGGACCCCGGGGAGCGATGATCCTCTGCCGGGCCAAGTACGCCCAGGCCATCGACCGGGCCGTCTTCCCCGGCCTGCAAGGGGGACCGTTCGAGCACGCCATCGCCGCCAAGGCGGTCTGCCTGAAGGAGGCGATGACGCCGGAGTTCGTCGCCTACCAGCAGCAGGTCGTTCGCAACGCCCAGGCCCTGGCCCGACGGCTCCAGGAGCGCGGCCACCGGATCGTCTCAGGCGGGACAGACAACCACCTGCTGCTGCTCGACCTCACCCCACTGGGCGTCACCGGCAAGAAGGCGGCGGCCGACCTGGAGCGCGGGGGGATCATCACCAACAAGAACGCCATCCCCTTCGACACCCGACCGCCTTTCGAGGCCAGCGGTCTGCGCATGGGGTCGCCGGCGGTGACGACCCGGGGCTTCACCGAAGCCGAGATGGTCCAGCTGGCCGACTGGATCGACACCATTCTGCGGCAGCCCGACGAGGAGACCTGCCGCGAGATCCGGGCGGCGGTGGCCGACCTCTGCAGCCGCTTCTGGCCGCCGAGCCTGGGGCCGCGCCCAACGCCGGTGAGCCTCTGAGAGGTCGCCAGGCCGCACGGCAGGGGGATGGAGCCGCGATGACCCATCGGTTTCTGGAACGGCTGGCCCAGGGGCCGCTGCTGGCCGACGGGGCCATGGGCACGATGCTCTACGCCAACGGCGTGCCCTACGAGCGCTGCTTCGACGAACTCAACCTGTCGGAGCCGGACCTGGTCCAGCGGATCCACCGGGAGTACATCGCCGCCGGGGCCGGGCTCATCGAGACCAATACCTTCGGCGCCAATCGGATCCGGCTGTCCACCTACGGACTGGAGGGCAGGGTCCGCGACATCAACTACCGGGGGGTGCGCATCGCCCGCGAGGCCCGCGAGATCGCCGGCGAGTCGGTCTTCGTGGCCGGCGCGGTCGGGCCGATCGGCCAGCCGCTGGCGCCGGTCGGCAGCGTCACCCTGGAGGAGGCCCAGGCGGCCTTCGCCGAACAGATCGAGGCGCTGCTGGAGGGTGGGGCCGACCTCATCATCCTGGAGACCTTCAGCGACCTGTCCGAACTCCAGGCGGCCATCGCCGCCGCCCGGTCGGTCTGCGACCTGCCGCTGGTGGCCCAGTTGACCTTCACCGAGGACGGACGGACCCTGAGCGGCCACGATCCGGCCACCGCCGCCCAGATCCTCGACGCCCTGCCGGTGGACGTCATCGGCATCAACTGCGGGGTGGGGCCCCAGCTGGTCTACGAGTGGATCCTGCAGATGGCGCCCCACACCAGCCGCAAACTCTCGGCCCTGCCCAACGCCGGCTTCCCGGCCCGCATCGGGGGCCGCTTCTTCTACTTCTCGACCCCGGCCTACTTCGCCGAGTACGCCAGGAAGTTCGCCGCCGCCGGCGTGGCCCTCATCGGCGGCTGCTGCGGCACCACCCCGGCCCACATCGCCGCTATGGGGGCGGCCCTGCAGGCCGCCCAGCCCCGGCGCGAGATGCCGCGCGTCTCGGTCGTGGTCAGCCGTCCCGAGCCCGCCACCGAGCCCCCGGCCCCGCCCAGCGAGGGACCGACCCTTCTGGCGCAGAAACTGGCCCGGAAGCAGTTTGTGGTCAGCGTCGAACTGGACCCACCCCGCGGCCTCAACCCCAAGAAGGCCCTGCAGGGAGCGGCGATGCTCAAGGAGTGCGGGGTGGACTGCATCAATATCGGCGACAGCCCGATGGCCAAGGTGCGCATGAGCGCTATCGGGCTGGCGCTCCTCATCCAGCAGCAGGTGGGCCTGGAGACGATCATCCACTGCACCACCCGCGACCGCAATCTCATGGCGCTGCAGTCGGACCTGCTGGGAGCCCACGCCCTGGGCATCCGCAACGTCCTGGCCCTGACCGGCGACCCGCCGCGCCTGGGCAACTACCCCAACGCCACCGGGGTCTGGGACGTCGACTCCATCGGGCTCATCACCATCCTCAAGCGCTTCAACGAGGGGGTGGACTGGCACGGCACCTCCATCGGACGGCCGGCCTCGTTCTTCGTCGGCTGCGCGGTCACCCCGACGGCCGAGGACATGGAGCGGGAACTGGAGCGGTTCCGGCGCAAGGTCGAGGCGGGGGCCGATTTCGTGATGTCGCAGCCGCTCTTCAGTATGGCCCAGCTGGAAGCCTTCCTCGACCGGGTGGGCGGCGAACTGCCCATTCCCCACATCCTGGGGATTCTGCCGCTGGAGAGCTACCGCCACGCCGAGTTCCTGCACCATGAGGTGCCGGGGATCACCATTCCCGACGACGTCCGCGAACGCATGCGGCTGGCCGGCGAAAACGGTCGACTGGAGGGGCTGCGCCTCGCCCAGGAGTTCATCGAGCAGGCCCGCCCCTATGTGGCCGGGGTCTACATCATCACCTCGTACGGGCGCTACGACGTCGCCGCCACCCTGGTGCGCCAGATCCGGGCCCGCGAGCCGATCAGCCGCTAGCCTTCCCCCACTGGACCGGCGGTCCGGAGATCGCGGGCCGTTTCGCGCCCGCCCGACGGCCCGCGGCCGTTCCCCACCGGTTGTGGCGGCGGCCAGAGGAGCCCGAGCAGGGTCCAGATCTCAGGCGACGATCTTCGAGATCGGCAGTTCGAGGATATCCTCGGCGCCGCGCTTCTTGAGTTCGGGGATGAGCAGGTTGACGCTGGACTTTAAAGCGACCGTCTCGACGGCGTAGTAGTTGTTCCCGTACAGCTGCGAGACGGTCGGCGACTTCATCGCCGGCAGGATGGCGATAACGTCGGCCAGGCGGTCGGCCGGGACGTTCATTTTCAGGAGCACCTTCCCCCGCGCCGCCAGGACGCCATCCAGCAGGGTGCGGATCTCCTCGATGGCCGCGCGCTTGGCCGGATCCTCCCAGGCCGCGCGATTGCAGATGAGTTTGGTTGTCGACTCCAGCAGGACGTCGATGATGCGCATCCCGTTGCGCTGGAGGGTGGCCCCGGTCTCGGTCACCTCCACAATAGCGTCGGCGATCTCCGGGACCTTGGCCTCGGTCGCCCCGTAGGAGAGATAGACCTCGACCGGCAGCCCCAGACGGGCGAAGTACTGACGGGTCAGATTGGGGTACTCGGTCGAGACCCGCATGTGCGGGCGCAGCTCCTCGGGCCGGGTGATGCCCGAGTCCTGGGCTACCGCCAGAACGATCTTGACGGGGGCGCCCAGCTGCCGCCCGCCGCCCAGGTCCATCACCTCAACGACGTCGGCCCCCGTCTCCCGAACCCAGTCCAGCCCGGTGATCCCCAGGTCGAAGAAGCCCTGCTGGACGTAAAGGGGGATCTCCTGGGGGCGCAGGATCTTCACCCGACCGATCCGGGGATCGGGGATGGTGGCGTTGTAGTCGCGCTCGCTGGCCCGGCGGACCGGGAGATCCGCCTCCTCGAAGAGTTTGAGCGTCTGGGCCTCCAGACTCCCTTTGGGCAGGACGATGCTGATCACGGGCAGACCTCTTCAAAAAAGCAGCTCGTCTGACCGGTGTGACAGGTCGGGCCGTGGGGCTCGGCCTCGATGAGAACGGTGTCGCGGTCGCAGTCCACCCAGATCCGCCGGACCTTCAGGACGTGACCGGAGGTCTCGCCCTTGGTCCAGAGCTGCTGGGTGGTCCGCCGCCAGAAGGTGACCAGCCCGGTGGCCAGCGTCTTCTCCCAGGCCGCCTGGTTCATAAACCCGACCATCAGCACCTGGCGGGTGCGGTGGTCCTGGACCACCGCCGGCACCAGACCGTTCAATTTGCTGTAGTCCAGTTGGCACTCGGCTGCGGCGATCATCCCGTTGCGCTCTCCAGCCCGGCGATCACCGCCGAATGATACGCCGCCGCCCCCTTTCTGTCAAGCCGCCCGGCTGCCAGCACGGCGGCGGGAGCGGGTCCGCGCCGAGGCCGCCGGGCGTCGTTGACACCGCCGGGCGGCTGCCGTATCCTATGGGGCGGTCCGGCGGGGCCAGGCCGCCCCGCACAGTCTCTTGCAGGCAGGAGGAAGCCGTTATGGCACACCGGCCCGTTGCCACCAGAACCGGCCTGGGCCCGGGGGCCTTCCTGGGCCTGGCGGGCATGGTCATCGGGTTTCTGCTGGCCAATCCCCTCGTGATCATCAACCAGTTCATCGAGCCAGCCGGCACCAACGCCCCGCTCTTCGTCTGGCACTTCTGGGTCACGGTCTTCACCCTGGCCGCCTTCGGCCTTGCGTTCGTCGGCCCGGGCCTCATCCTGACCGCCCGCTACGGCGCCCGCGACTGGTCGGGCGTCGAGTGGTTCGCGGCGGCGCTGACCGGAGCCACGCTGGCCTTCACCGGGCTCTCCCTCCTCTGGCTGATGCAGGGCGGGCCACAGGTCCCGTCGACGCTGGCGATCCTGCTCTTCCACGGCGGGGCCTGGCTGGTGGCGGTCGACCGTTCCCGCCGCTACCGGCTGGCTCTCTGAGCCGCCTACTCCGGCACCCAGACCAGGCGGCTGCCAAAGGTGATATCGGTCAGCAGGCGCTGGGCGACCCCCGTCTCCAGGTCCCGAACCCACAGGTCGCCCGGCGCCGTGCTGTTATACGGCGAGGCCGGGTCTGGGGTCTGGCCAGGACCGGGCCGAGCCGGCCACCCGGCCGGGGGCGCGATATAGGCCAGAAGCGCCCCGCCCGGCGACAGCGCCGGGGCGTGGGCGGCCCGCTGCTGCCAGACCGGCCGCGCGGCGATGGCCACCGGCTGGTCGGGCGAGCGGGCGCCCGGGAAGGGCAGCGCCGGCAGGGTGCCGGGCTGACCGAGGTCCAGCACGCGCAGGGAACGCGTGTTGTAGCCCTGGAAGCCGGGGGCGTTACAGACCTCGATATCCTGGGCCAGGAACGACCCCTGGACCACCACCGTCCGGTTCCAGCTGCCGTCCAGATAGAGCAGGTCGAGCGCCCCGGTCCGCAGATCCAGGCGCTCCAGCGTGCTCCAGTCGCAGAGGGCGGCGTAGCCGAGGTCCCGCGAGTAGAGCAGACTGTTCTCGGCCAGGAAGCGCGGCCCGTAGAGCGTCCGACCGGTGAAGAGGCGGTCGAAGATGGCCGGGCGCGGCTTCTCCAGCGTCACCGGCTGCCAGGCGTTCTGCCCCCGGCTGTTGACGAGGGTGATCGCAGTGCGGAAGCTCTGGGCATCGGTCGCCACCACCCGGCTGGCGAAGGCCAGCCGCAGCCCCTCCGGCGACCAGGCCGGGTCGCAGCCCTCGACCAGCGGGCGCAGCCCCTCCCGCTCGTCCCAGAGCCAGATGCGGGCGCTCTGGCACCAGCGGTGCCAGGAGCCGAAGGCCCCCGGTGGGTCGGCTGGCGCGGCGGCGAAGGCCAGCACGTTCCGACTCGACCAGGTCAGACCGGCCTCGGCCTGGTCGTTGACGGTGATCCGACGCAGCTGCCGGTCGGCCAGCCGGCCGACCCAGACCTCGGCGCTCCGGCCCTGGCCCCGCAGGATGGCCAGCCACTGGCCGTCGGGCGAGAGGGCGAAGTCCTGAACATCGGCCACGAGGTGCTCGACCCGCCCGCTCGTCAGCCAGATCGCCCACAGATCGCCCCCGCGCTGGAAGAGGATCCGCCCGCGCAGAGGCAGGCTGGCCGTCCGGGACGTCGGGGTGGGCGCCGGCGAGGCGGTCGCCAGGGGCGTCGGACGGCTCGCCGGCGTTGGGGTCGGTGTGGCGGGAAGGCTGGTCGGCGTGGGCGAGGGCGCTGGCGTCGGGGGAGAGGGCGGCGGGGAGGGAGTCGGCGTCGGACCGCTCGCCGTGCAGGCGGCGATAAGGAGACAAAGACCCATCCCCACCAGCCAGCGGGCCAGCAGCCAGGGCCGGCGCGCGCGTCCCGTCACCCCGTGATGGCCGCCACCGGGGTCGGCTGGGAGCGCAGCGCCCGTCGGCATCCTCGCTCCTAGACCGTGATCTCGCGCTGGAGGACGCGGTCGCCCCGGATGAAACTCACCCGCAGACGCAGGCCACGCCGGAGGCCCCGCACCGCCTCCTCCAGCGTCCGGGCGCTGGTGATCGGCCGGAAGTTCAGCTCGGTGATGATGTCACCGGGGGCCAGCCCCAGGCGCTCGGCCGGCGACCCCGGCGCCACCCGTCCGACCAGCGCTCCGAAGAGGGGAATCTGTCCCCGACGGGTCATGACCCGGCTGGCGTCGGCCACGCTGGCCCCGAACGGTACGCGCCCCTCCCGCGCGGCCGCCAGCACCCGGTCGAGCCGGGCCCGGTCGAAACCGACCACCACCTGGCCGTCCACCACCGTCACCGGGACAACCTGCTGGCCGGTCCGCCGGTAGAGTTCGAAGGCGGCCGTATGGTCGCGGGAGACATCTTTTTCCGTGTAGGCGATGCCCTGCTGGGCCAGATACTCCTTCAGGCGCTGGCACCAGGGGCAGGTCGGGGTGGTGTAGACGACGACTTCCACGGTCCTCGCTCTGGCCACCGCGTCGGCCGGTTCGTGGTCCCCTCGAATGGTACCACGGGCCACGGGCCGGCGGCAACCACCCGAAAGTCCTGGCCGGCGGTCGCCGCTGACCCCGGACCCGGCGGACCGCTCCCCGCGGGGGAGGGTTCGGGCCGGTTGACAGGAGCGGTTGGCGACGGCTAGAGTTAGGGCGGTCCGCAACAGCAAACCGCTCCGGGGAGGCCTCTCTGTGGAACTCACCGACCGCGTCGCGCTGATCACCGGTGGGGCCACCGGGATCGGGCGAGCGACCGCCCTCGCCCTGGCCCGCGGTGGCGCCCATATCGCCGTCAACTTCTCCCGCTCCGCCGCCGCGGCGGAAGAGACCGTGGCCGAGGTCCGGGCGCTTGGACGGCGGGCCATCGCCGTCCAGGCCAACGTGGCCGACGAGCCGGCCGTTCGGGCGATGGTCGACCGGGTCGTCAGCGAGTTCGGCCGGCTGGATATCGTGGTCAACAGCGCCGGCACCACCCGGTTCATCCCCTTCGAGGACCTCGGGGCGTTGACCGACGAGATCTGGCAGGAGATCATGCAGGTGAATCTCATGGGCGCCTTCTACACGGCCCGGGCGGCCGGGCCGCACCTCATCGCCCAGCGGCAGGGAGCCATCGTCAACGTGGCCTCGATGGCCGGCGTCTACGGCTACGGGAGCTCGCTGCCGTACGCGGTCTCGAAGGGGGCGCTCATCACCCTGACCAAGGCCCTGGCCCGGGTCTTCGCCCCGCACAACGTGCGGGTCAACGCCGTCGCCCCCGGTGTGGTCCAGACGCGCTGGGTGGCCGGCCAGGAGGCGTTCATCGAGCAGGCCCGCCAACTCACGCCGCTGGGGCGGGTGGCCCTGCCGGAGGACGTGGCCCACACGATCCGCTACCTGGTCGAATCGGACTTCATCGTCGGCCAGGTGATCTACCTGGACGGCGGTCGGACGATCTGACCGCCGGCCCGTGGTACAGGATATGCCGCCACGAGAGGGGAGGCACCGATGCCCTTACGGCGGGTCTCGTGGCGCAAGACGGCGGAGACCGAGGAACTGGAGGGGGCAGGCCCCGGCGGCGGGGGAATGCCGGTCCACGACGAGGACCCCGACCGCTGGGGCGGCCCGGTCCGGCTGGTGCTGCACCTTCTGGTCGGGGCGCTGATCGTGGTCTTCCTGGTGGTCCCGCTGGTCTGGCTGACGCCGTATCCGGCGACCTTCGCCGCCCTTCCCTTCCTCTGGCTGTGGGTGGGGGTGAGTGTGGTCTTCCTGATCGCGGTCCTCTCGCTCCTGTACTGGATCGTGCGCGTGAGCCTGTAGACCTGGTACAATTGAAGGACAGCGCCCCAGGAGCAGGCCGGTGGCCCGACCTCATGTCTATCGGACCGAGGCAGTCGTCCTGCGTCGCCAGGATCTGGGCGAGGCCGACCGCATTCTGACGCTCTATACTCCCCGCCACGGCAAGGTGCGGGCGGTGGCCAAGGGAACCCGCCGGCCGCAGAGCCGGCTGGCCGGCCACCTGGAACTCCTCACCCGCTCGACCCTGCTCATCGCCCAGGGCCGCGACCTGGACATCATCACCCAGGCCCAGACGCTGGACGCCTTTCGCGGGCTGCGCGACGACCTGCTGCGGCTGACCTGCGCCGGCTACGTCGGCGAGGTGCTGGACCGTCTCACCCCCGAGCGGGAGGAGAACGAGCCGCTCTTCGGCCTCCTGGTCGTCACCCTGGGACGGCTGGCCAGCCAGCCGCATCCCGAGCGAGCCGTCCGGCTGTTCGAGATGCAGGCCCTCTGTCTCCTCGGCCACCGTCCGCAACTGGTCCGCTGCGCCGAATGCCAGCATCTCCTCGAGCCGGTGCCCAGCTTCTACAGCCCGCCGGCCGGCGGCGTCCTCTGCCCGGCCTGCGGCCGGCGGACGCCCGGCGCCCGTCCGCTCAGCCTGGGCGCCTTCAAACTCCTGCGCCTGCTCCAGCGCAACGATTACGCCCTCCTCCAGCGGCTGCGTCTCAGCGCCGCCCTCCTCGACGAGGTCGAGGAGCTCCTGCGGGCCCAGATCGAGAGTGTGGCCGAGCGGACGTTGCGGGTCCCGCGTCTGCTCCAGGATGTGCGGATGGTCCTCCGCCCCTCGGCGGCGACGGCGGCCGCGCTGGCCGAGGGCCCGCCGGGCCCCTAGTGGGGGCCGTGAGCCCCGAGCCGCTCCGCCGGAGGGGTGACGACAATGACCGGCGGACGGGAGGCCAGCAGCCGCCAGCCGATGAGCAGGCCGGTGAGGAAGTTCAGCGTCGCCAGGGCCACCAGCGGCCAGCGCAGACCAGCCCGCCGCCAGCGGGCGACCATCTCCTCGGCTGACTGCTCATATCCGTCCAGCAGTTCGCTGGCCGCCTCGCCCAGCGGACGCTGGCCGCTCAGGACCGACTGGCCGAAGCGCAGGCTCGCCTGCAGGCGCTCCAGCCACGACTCGGCCCAGCTGCGCAGGACGCTCCCGAGGTCCAGCGCGTGGATCTCTTCCGCCATCAGCGCACCTCCCGAGGGTCGCTGCCGCTGCTGCACGGCCTGTGCCAGGGGGCGGGGGACGGCCCGTGGTATAATCTGAACAACGGGGTGCCATGCGCCCGGCGCCCTGCTTCAGCCTTCCGGATGGGAGAGCGTGGCCGACCGACGGCTGGACCTGGCGTTTCTGGCGCGTCTGCTCGAGCTCGAAGAGCGGCAGGGTTTTCAAGACCGGGCGGTGCTCGGGGGCCTGAGCGGCCTGGTCCAGCGCTGGGGGCTCGCCCAGACCCGAAGCGAGCCCTGGCACAGCCTCGGTCGCCTGCTGGCCCCCTACAGCCGCCTGGATCCCGGCCGCCGGGCGGCTGTCCTGCAGGCCGTTCGGGCTCTGCTGGCCCGTGGAGGCCCGGCGCCTCCGCCGGCCGATCCTCCAGCCCGGCCGGCGGCGACCCTCTCGCCGGCCCCTCCTGCCGACCCGGCGCCGGTGGCGGGCCGCCCGGCGAAGACCGCCGCTGGGCGCCGGGCCCGGCCGGCGCGGTCAGAGCGCCCGGCGCCCCGGGGTGAACCGGCCGAGGGTCTGGAGGCGCCGGTCGTCCGTCTGCACGGGGTCGGGCCGACCTACGCCCGACGGCTGGCCCGCCTGGGGATCCGAACCATCCGTGACCTCCTCTACCATTTCCCGCACCGCTACCTCGACTACCGGAGCCGGCGCCGGCTGAGCGAACTGAGCGCCGGTGAACAGGCTACTGTGCTGGCGACTGTTATCTCGCTCGATATTATTCCCACCCGGCGGGGCGGCCTCCGGCGGATCGAGGCGGTTCTGGCCGACGAGACCGGCCAGCTGCGGGCGCTCTGGTTCCGCCACAGCGACCGTTTCCCCCTGGTCATCGGCCGGCAGTACGTCTTCAGCGGGCCGGTCGAGCGCGAGGGCCTCTGGCTGGTGCTGCGCAGTCCGGAGTTCGAGCCGTTCGATGGCCGCGACCTGGTGCACACCGGTCGCCTGGTCCCGGTCTACCCTCTGACCGAGGGAATAGATGGGCGCTGGCTCCGCGGTCTGATCAAGCGCGTGGTCGAGCGCTTCGCCCCGCTGGTCGAGGAGTTTCTGCCGGCCGATCTGCGTCGGGCCCAGGGGCTCCTCGATCTCCCGACCGCCATCGCCCACCTGCACTTCCCGGCGACGCCCGAGCAGCTGGCGCGGGCCCGGCAGCGGCTGGCCTTCGACGAGCTCTTCCTCATCCAGCTGGGAGTGCTGGTGCGGAAATGGCGCTGGCAGAGCGGGGCCGAGGCGCCCGTCATTCCGACCGACCAGGCCGTCCTGCGGGCGTTCCTGGACGGGCTCCCCTTCCGCCTGACCGGTGCCCAGGCCCGGGCTCTCCAGGAGATCGCCGCCGACCTGGCCCGGCCGGTGCCGATGAGCCGGCTGCTCCAGGGCGATGTCGGCTCGGGCAAGACGGTGGTGGCGACTGCGGCCATGCTCCTGGCGGTGGCGGCCGGCTACCAGGCGGCGCTGATGGCCCCGACCGAGATTCTGGCCGAGCAGCACGCCCGGACCGTCCAGCGCCTGCTCGAGGCCGGCACTGCCCCGGCCCTCCTGGCCGGCCGGCGTGGCCGCCCCGACTGCCCGCGGGTGGTTCTGCTGACCGGAGCGGTCAAGGGCGCCGAGCGCCGGTGGCTGCTCCAGGCGATAGCCGGGGGAACAGCGGATATTGTCATCGGCACCCACGCCCTGATCGAGGAGGCGGTGGAGTTCCACCGCCTAGGGTTGGCGATCGTCGACGAGCAGCACCGCTTCGGCGTGCTGCAACGTGCAGCGCTCCGTCAGAAAGGCTATAATCCCCACGTGCTGGTCATGAGCGCCACGCCGATCCCGCGCACGCTGGCGCTCACCCTGTATGGGGACCTGGACCTCTCGGTGATCGACGAGCTCCCGCCCGGCCGGCAGCCGATCGTGACGCGCTGGCTGGGGCCGGAGGAGCGCGCGGCGGCCTACGATTTCGTCCGCCGCGAGGTTCAGGCCGGGCGGCAGGCGTTCATCGTCTGCCCCCTGGTCGAAGAATCAGAGAAACTGGAGGCGCGGGCGGCGACCGCTGAGTTCCGCCGGCTTCAGGACGAGGTCTTCCCCGACCTGCGCCTGGGGCTGCTGCACGGACGGCTGGCCGCCGCGGAGAAAGAGGCGGTGATGCAGGCCTTTCAACGGGGGGAGATCCAGGTGCTGGTCTGCACACCGGTCGTCGAGGTGGGCATCGATGTCCCCAACGCCACGGTGATGCTGATCGAAAGCGCCGACCGCTTCGGGCTGGCTCAGCTGCACCAGTTCCGTGGCCGGGTGGGCCGGGGTCCCTACCCCTCCTACTGTCTGCTGCTGGCCGATGCCCCCTCGGCCGAGGCGCGCCAGCGCCTGGGGGAGATCGAACGAACCCAGGACGGGTTCGCCCTGGCCGAGGCCGACCTGCGGCTGCGCGGCCCCGGCGAGTTCCTGGGCACCCGTCAGAGCGGACTGCCCGACCTGCGGGTGGCCAGTCTGACCGACCAGGCGATGGTCCTGCGGGCCCGCCAGGCGGCCCAGGCGCTCCTGGCCCGCGACCCGGAGCTCGAACAGCCGGCCCACCAGGCGCTGGCCGCCCAGTTGCGCCGGTTCTGGCACGACCGGATCCAGACCGACCTCAGCTGACACGATGCGCGTGATCGCCGGACAGGCCCGCGGGCGTCCCCTCCGCACGCTGCCGGGACAGGTGGTGCGCCCGACAGCCGATAAAATTCGGGCGGCGATTTTCTCGATGCTGGAGAGCTGGCTGGCCGCCACCACCGGGCTGCCCCTCGACCCGACGATTATCTGGCAGGGGCGGCGGGTGCTCGACCTCTACGCTGGCACCGGGGCGGTGGGCATCGAGGCCCTCTCACGCGGCGCGGCCTGGGCCGAGTTCGTCGAGGCCAATCCGGCGGCCTGTCGGGTGCTCCGGCAGAACCTGGAGACCGTCGGCTTCGCCACCCGGGCGCGTCTCCACTGCGCCCCGGTGCAGCAGGTGCTCGGCCAGCCAGACCGGCTGAGCGGCCCCTACGACGTGATCTTCCTCGACCCCCCCTACGGCGACCCGTCGCTGCCGGTGGTGCTGGAGCGGATCATCCGCCTCGGGCTGCTCAAGCCGGACGGTCTGCTGGTCATCGAGCACGCCCGCGAGCAGCCGCTCCCGCCGCGCCTGGATGGACTGGTCTGCATCCGGGAGCGGCGCTACGGGCGGACGATGGTCTCGATCTACACGGCGCTCCCCGAGGGAGCCTGAGGGAGGAGAGAGTGGTCCGCGCGGTCTATCCTGGCACCTTCGACCCGATCACCAGCGGCCACGTTGACATCGCGGTGCGGGCGGCGGCGATCTTTGACCACGTCGTCCTGGCGGTTTATGATACGCCGGCCAAGACGCTGCTCTTCAGCACCGCCGAGCGGGTGGCGCTGGCCCGCCAGGCGGTCGAAGGGATCGCGAACATCACGGTGACCAGTTTCAGCGGGCTGACGGTCGATTTCGCCCGGCAGGTCGGGGCGAAGGTGATCGTCCGGGGGCTGCGGGCGGTCTCGGACTTCGAGATCGAGCTGCAGATGGCCCTGTTCAACCGCCAGATGGCGCCGGATCTGGAGGTGGTCTGTCTGATGACCAGCCTGCAGTACAGTTTTCTCAGTGCCACGATGATCAAAGAGATCGTAAAGTTGGGGGGAGACGTCACCGGCCTGGTTCCGTCCCACGTGCTGGCGGCCCTGCGCCAGAAGTTCGGGAGCGCCGCGGACCCCGGTCCGGTGCCGCGCTATCTGAACAGCTAGTCTGCCGAGGGAGGGGTCATGAGCGTCGACGTGCTGCAGTTGATCGACCGGCTGGAGGCGCTGATCAGTTCGGGTGCCCGGCTCCCCCTCACCTCACGCGCCCTGGTTGACGAACAGGAGGTGCTCGACATCCTCGACCAGTTGCGGATGGCGGTGCCCGAGGAGATCCGCCAGGCCAAACGGCTGAGCCAGGAGCGTGAACGGCTGCTGCTCCAGGCGCAGGCCGAGGCCGAGAAGATCATCGCCGCCGCCGAGGAGCGCGCCAAACTGATCCTAGCCGAGAACGAACTGGTCAAGGCCGCCCAGGAGCGGGCGGCGGCCATCATCCGCGAGGCCGAAGAGCGCGCCGAAGAGATCCGTCGCGGCGCGGACTCCTACGTCCTGGAGGTGCTGACTGGCCTGGAGACCGAGCTGATGCGCCTGCTGGCCACGGTCCGCAAAGGCAAGGCCACCGTCGAGCGGGCGGTCCAGGGGGAGTTCTCCCGAGAGGGGCGGGATGAGAGAACGGCCGACCGGTAGACCGGTCGTCAGCCTTGACAGGCGGTCTGGCCGCTTCCTATAATTCAGCGGTCTGCATGCAGTGGCCGTTGGGCCGCGAAAGGGGTGAGAGCATGCAGTTCAACGTCGCCCAACTTTTGAAAGGACCGATCGGGGGAATCCGCCAGTACGCGCTGGCCGAGGAGGTGCCGGCCCTGCGCCAGGAGCTCCCCCTGACCCAGCCGCTCGTCGGCACGGTCCGCTTCCTGCGGACCAGCCGTGGGGTGCTGACCGAGGTGGACCTGACGACCGAGGTGCGCCTGGAGTGCAGCCGCTGCCTCGAAGTCTTCGAGAGCCCGCTGCACGTGCACTTCCAGGAGGAGTTCCAGCCGACCATCGATATCGCCACCGGGATGCCGCTGCCGCTCCCGGAGGACGGTTTCTCGTTCACAATCGATGACCGCCATATCCTGGACCTGACGGAGGCGACGCGGCAGTACCTGCTGCTCAGTCTGCCGCTTCAGCCGCTCTGCCGCCCGGACTGCGCCGGCCTCTGCCCGGAGTGCGGCCAGAACCGGAACCTGGGGCCGTGCGGGTGCGCGCCGGCGGTCGGCGACCCCCGGCTGGCGGTCCTGGGCGAACTCCTGAAAGCCCTGGAGGAACGCTGAGACGGCCGCGAGGCGAGGCCGGCGGCCCCGCCTCCGGCTCCACATCTGTAAGGAGGTTTCCGTGCCCCCTCTTCCCAAGCGGAAATACGCCAAAGCCCGGCAGGGAGAACGCCGCCAGCATCTGCGGTTGATCCCCCCGTCGCTGGTGGCCTGCCCGAACTGCCGCCGCCCCCGGCGGCCGCATCACGCCTGCCCGCACTGCGGCTACTACCGTGGCCGCCCGGTGGTGGAGACGGCCCAGTGAGCTGAGTGACGGCGACGAGCGATGGCCTTCGCCTGGGTCTTCCCCGGTCAGGGAGCGCAGAGCGTCGGGATGGGGCGCGCCCTCTGGGAGGCGTCGCCGGCCGCCCGGACGCTCTACGCCCAGGCCGACGACCTGCTCGGCCGCCCGCTGAGCCGCCTCTGCTTCGAGGGACCGGAGGCGGTCCTGCGGGCGACGGTGAACGCCCAGCCGGCGCTCTTTGTGACCAGCCTGGCCTGTCTGGCGGCTCTGCAGGAGGCCTGGGGCGGTCCCCTCCCCGCGCCGCGCTGTCTGGCCGGCCATAGCCTGGGCGAACTGACCGCCCTGGTGGCGGCCGGAGCGCTGGCGTTCGCCGAAGGGCTGCGGCTGGTGCAGGAGCGCGGCCGCCTGATGCAGCAGGCGGGCGAACAGCAGCCGGGAACGATGGCTGCGGTGCTGGGGCTCACGCGGGAGGCGGTTGAGGCGGCCTGTCAGGCGGTCCAGGACCATGGGCCGGTGGTGGTGGCCAACGACAACGCCCCCGGGCAGGTGGTGGTCTCCGGCACGCCGGAGGCGGTGGCGGCCGTGGTCGAGCGTCTCCGGCAGGCGGGTGCGCGGCGGATCGTCCCGTTGAATGTCAGCGGCGCCTTCCACTCGCCGCTCATGGCCACGGCGGCGGCCGCCTTCGCGGCGCTGGTCGAGGGCGCGGCGATCGGCGATCCCCAGGTGCCGGTCATCAGCAACGTCACCGCCGAGCCGCTGACCAGCGCGGCCGCCGTTCGGCACGAGCTCCGGCAGCACCTTCTGGCCTCGGTGCGCTGGGCCGAGAGCGTGCGGACGATGGCGCGGCTGGGGGTGACCCGGGTGCTGGAGATCGGACCCGGAACGGTTCTGAGCGGCCTCATCCGCCGGACGGTGGCGACCATCGAGACCTACCCGGTTGGCACGCCGGCGGAGATCGCGGCCGTGGTGGTCCGGCTGGGCCAGGAGGAGGGGTGATGGCCAGCCGGCATCGGGCGCGGGTCGTGGCGCTGCAGAGTCTGTTCGAATGGGACCTGGTCGGGCACGACCCTGAGGTGGTGCTGGAGCAGCGGGCCCAGGAGGAGAGATTGCCGGCCGAGGTCGCCGAGTACGCCCGCCGGCTGATCCGCGGGGTCCGGCAGCACCGGGCCGAGATCGACCAGATCATCCGGGAGGCCGCGCCGACCTGGCCGCTCAACCAGCTGCCGGTCGTCGACCGCAACATCCTGCGGCTTGCAATTTTCGAGATTTTGTTTGATAATACGGTTCCGGTCAAGGTCGCCATCGACGAGGCCGTGGAACTGGCCAAGGAGTTTGGCGGCGAGGCCTCGCCGAAGTTCATCAACGGCGTCCTGGGAACCGTCGCGGCCCGGGCCGCCCGCTGAGACCGGTGGCCCGGCCAGAAGGAGGTGGGTGGAATGGCGGACGACACCTTCCAGCGGGTCAAAAAGATCATCGTCGAGCAGTTAGGAGTGGACGAGAGCGAGGTGGTGCCCTCAGCGTCGTTCGTTGAGGATCTGAACGCCGATTCGCTGGACCTCGTCGAACTCATCATGTCGCTGGAGGAAGAGTTCGGCATGGAGATCTCCGACGAGGAGGCGGAGAAGATCGTCACGGTCCAAGACGCGGTCGACTACATCAACGAACACCTCGGCAGCTAACGCTCGTCGAGCGCGTCGAGCCATCACAGTCCACCTGGCAGACCCGGTTGTGCGGACAGAGCGGTTGGCGGGTCTGCCTTTCACCTTTTGGAGGCACGGGTGTTCAGCGTCGGTCCGATGGAATTATTGCTGGTGCTGATTCTGGCCCTGCTGATCTTCGGGCCGCAGAAGATCCCGGAGATCGCGGCCGGGCTGGGCCAGGCGATCCGTGAATTCCGCCGGGCCTCGCAGGAGCTGAGCGAGGCCCTGGCGCTGAACGAGCTGACGGCCCCGCTGGAGGCGCCGCCGCCGGCGTCGCCCGCCGGTCCGGACCAGACCCCCGAGCCCGCGCCGGCGACGTTCTCCGACCAGTCCGCCCCGTCCACGGAAACCGACCAGACGCCCTCCTCCGCGCCGGAGGAGGGCCCGGAGGCCCCGACCGCGCCCCCGCCGGCCGACCAGCCGGCGACGGGCGCAGCGGCCCCGGCCGCTGACCTGGAGGCGCCCCTCGAGGCCCTCACCCTGCCGTCCGAGAACGGCGCCTCCACCACTGAGGTGACCGAGGATGCTCCTCGACAAAGCGCGTGACTTCATCCAGTTCGTCACCACCGAGACCCCGGAGGACGATCAGCCCGTCGACGACGTCCAGATGACCATCTTCGAGCATCTGGAGGAGCTGCGGCGGCGGCTGATGATCTGTCTCATCGCCCTGGGGGTGGCGACCGGCGCCAGTTTCCTGTTCACCAAACAGGTCTTCGATCTGCTCAAGCGTCCGGCCCCGCCGAACTTCCAGCCGGTCTTCATCGAGATGACCGAGATGTTCGTCACCTATTTCAAGGTGGCGCTGCTGACCGGGGTGACGCTGGCCATGCCGGTCATCGTCTACCAGGCCTTCCGCTTTGTCGCCCCGGCCCTGACCCGGCGGGAGAAGCGGTACCTGCTGATCGTCTCGCCGTTCGTCGCCCTCTTCTTCGCCCTGGGAATCCTCTTCGGCTACTTTGTCACCCTGCCTTTCGCCATCACCTATCTCCTCACCTTCGGCACCGATGTGGCCACGCCGGCCATCAAGATCGGCAACTACATCTCGTTTGTCACGACCATCCTCTTCTGGATGGGCCTCTCCTTCGAACTGCCGGTGGTCATCTGGTTCCTGGCCCGCCTCCGCGTCGTGCGGGCTGAGCAACTGGTGCGTGTCCGGAAGTACGTGATCCTGGTGATCTTCATCATCGCCGCGATCATCACTCCCACCCCCGACCCGCTGAACCAGACACTTATCGCCGTCCCCCTCTGGCTGCTGTACGAACTGGGCGTCCTCCTGGCGCGGCTGGCCTGAAGCGAGGCCACTCAGCCCCTGGTGCCCAGCCTGGCACGCTTCTTGTACAGAAGCCGTGTAGGAACTGGACAGGCTGGCCCGAGGTTAACGGCCCCTGATGTGAGCGCGCTCTGGCCGCTCATCTCCACCTCCCGGCATCTGGGCAGCCGGGCCGTTCCCCGCGATCTGGCGCGCCGGGTTCTCCGTGCCTAGGGTCTGGTCGCCTGGCGGAGTTCCGAGTTGTTGATGGGGGGAGAGGGGTACGATGGCCAATACGATGTCGGTGGGCAGTCCGCGGCCGTGGCTGAGCGACCTCGAGAGCGCCAGTCCGGAGCTGGCCCGGGTTCTCGACCCGGCCTGGGCGGCGGCGGTCTGGGCCCTCTGCCAGGACCCGGCGACCCGGTCGCCCGCGGCCCCGGCCCTTCTGGCCGGGGCCCAGGCCATGGGCCAGCAGGCGGCCCGCCAGGGGATCTCCCTCGACCGGCTGCACCAGATCTACGCCAGCCTGCGCCAGGCGCTGACCCCGCGCGCCCGCGCCCGTCTCTGGGTGCTGCGGCTCCTCGACGATCTGGAGCGGGAGACGCTGGCCGCCTACGCGGCGGCGCGCCCGGCGAGCCGTCCGGCCGCCGTCGACCCCCCCGCCGTGTGGCGGCTGGCCCCCGAGGTGGTTCTGCGGCCGCTCACGCTGGCCACCGGCTGGGCGCAGCTGCTGGCCCAGCGGCTCAGCCGGGACCCGGCCGACCCGCTGCTGGTCCGGATGGCCGAGCGGGCGGTGGCCTATAATTTCGCCGTGGTCCGGCGCCTCCGCGACCTGGACTGTCTGGAGCGGCTGCAGGCGGGGCCGCTGGCCCTGGCCCCCACGGCGGTCGCGCTCCCGTCTCTGGTCCAGCACATCGTGGCCCGGGCCCAGCCGCTGGGTCCCGGCCAGCCGATCCGCCTGGAGAGCGCGCCGAACCTCCCGCCGGTGCTGGCCGACCGGGCGGCGCTCGCCCACGCCCTCGGGGATATCCTGGACAGCCTGCTGCTCGCCCCCACGCCCGCCACGCGAATCCGGCTGGTCCTCGGTCCGGCCCCCGATGGCCAGCTGGCGCTGCTGCAGGTCGAGGGGCAGGGGCTCCGGCTCGACCCCGACAGTCCGCTGCTGCCGCGCGGGGTCGTCCCCGGTGGGGGCAGCCCGGGGGTGACCCTGGCCGGCCGGCTGGCCCTCTGGGTGGCCGGGCGGCTGATCGAAGCACAGGGAGGCGTCTTCCAGGTTGCAAGCCAGCCTGAAGGGTGTACAATTATAGTGAAGTTGCCGTTCGCCCCGGAGCGGCGCGAACCCCGCGTATGAAGGAGGCGGTTATGATCGGCAAGACCGAACTCGCGCAGCGGCTGGCCCAACGCACCGGGCTCTCCACCAGCCGGGCCGCTGAGGTCCTCAACGCTGTCTTCGACACGATCACCGAGGCGCTCGCCAGCGGGGAGGAGGTGCGCATCACCGGCTTCGGGACCTTCCGGGTCGCCCAGACGCGGGAGCGCCGGGGCCGGCACCCCCGGACCGGTGAGCCGATGGTCATCCCCGGCCGGAAGCGGCCGGCCTTCAGCGCCGGGAGCGCCCTGGTCGAGGCCGTGCAGAAGGGCAAGGCCCCCGGCGGCTGAGGACGGCCCGCCGGTCGTCACCCACCCTGGCAGAAAGCCTCCAGCAGCGCCAGATCCTCGTCGACCAGATGGTCGCGCAGCCAGCGCGCCCGCCGCTCAACGGCCGCCTCGTCCAGCCACGGATGGACGGCGTGGACGAGTTCGTGCAGCAGGGTGAGGACGCGCTCGGACAACGGCAGACGACAGGAGATCCGGATCACGCGCCGCTCCGGGCAGATCTGCCCGTCAGCAATGTACCAGGTGCCGTTCCGTTTGAAGCGCACGAGCGGTTGCACAACGACCTCGAACTCCTCCAGGAGCAGCCGGCGCATCGGACGGGGCAGGCGCCGGCGTCGGGTGACCACGCTGACCATCGTCCCCAGGTCCACCCCCTCGAGCGGTGCGCTCAGTATAGCCGGCCGGCCGTGAACCTGCCAAGCGGCAAGCGCTTACCCCTCTACTCGCCCGACGGTGACGGTGGGGACGGAGCCGGCGCGCCGGGGACAGTGGTCTGGCGCTGGGCCAGCCGGTAGGCGCGGCGGCGTTCGGCCGCCGCCCAGCGCTGCCGCTCCTCCTCGGTCTCCAGCAGGAGCGGCGGGACCGGCGTCGGATGGCCGTGTTCGTCGAGAGCGACGTAGACCAGATAGGCGGTCGAGGTGTGGGTGACCCGCCCCGAGGTCAGCTCCTCCGCCTGGACCCGGACCTCGACCTCCATGCTGGTCCGCCCGGTCCAGGTCAGCCGGGCGTGGACGGTCACCAGGTCACCCACGTAGACCGGCTGCAGGAAGGTCATCGAGTCCATCATCACGGTCACCACCCGCTTGCGGGCGTGCCGGGCGGCGGCGGTGGCGCCGGCGGTGTCGACCAGTTTCATGATGCTGCCGCCGTGAACGTTGCCGTAGGGGTTGGCGTCGGTCGGCAGCATCATCTGGGCCAGGATGGTCTCGCTCTCCCGGACACGGCGGCCCGGAGACTGATCGGTGGGTTGCTGTGCCATCGTCTCCTCCCGCAACGCAGGGGGGCGGTCGGTGTCGGGGAAACACCGTGCAACCCCCGTGCACAGAATGACAGGGCTATGGTATCCTATTCCCCGCGAGGACTTTGACGGGTATTTTTAGACCTGGGAGTTGAGCGATGAACAAGCGCAAGAAGATGGCCCTGCGCAAGCACCGGCTGAAGGAGAAGAAGCGCTGGGCGCGCCGCCACGGGATCGACACCAGCAACCCGTTCTGGCGGTTTATGAAGCCGTCGATGGTCCAGACCCCGGTGGCCCCCGCCGCTCCGGCCCGCGCGGCCGCCGCCCAGCCGGCCAGGTCGAAATCGGCCCAGAGGTAGCGGGCCAGGT
>CACRXC010000147.1_pt1 | contig 61291 bp, 55 predicted proteins | sample 5377091 | NCBI WGS metagenome assembly CACRXC01 (sample SAMEA6061845, study PRJEB28556) | metagenome | reverse complement strand
TCAGCATCCTCTCCACGGCTGAGACCTCTCACCCGGTGTCTCAGCCCCAGTTTAGGGCAGGGGTCGAGCGCCTGTCAACATTTCGGGATGAGTTCTAGGCCCGCCCTGCTATACTACAGGCCAAGCGAGCCGGCCCTATTTGATTGTCTATTAAAGCCGGCTCGGCAGACATTTCGCCGGGAGGGTCAGGCATGGAGGTCCGTCGTCTGAGCCGCCGTCGTCTGCTCGCCGGTCTGGGGGCCACGGCCGTGGCGGTGCTGGCCGCCTGTGCACCGTCTCCCGCGCCCACCCCAGCGCCGGCCGAGCAGCCCAAGCCGGGAGCGACCCCGACGCCCGCTCCTGCGCCCGAGGTCAAGCCGCTCCTGGCCACCCCCACGCCGGTGCCGACGCTGGCGCCGGTCCCCTACAAGGGGGGGACCAAGCTGCTCCTGCGGGTGCACTGGTCGGGGGTCTATTTCAACGACTTCCAGAAGATCATCAACGAGTACAACTCGACCCAGGGTGAAAAAGACAAGATCTATGTCGAACTTCAGCGGTTTGTGGCCGGTCAGGCCGGGCCGATCGCGACCTTCATCGCCGACTTCCAGGCCGGGACCCAGGAGGACATCTACCATCTGAACGACGCCTACTTCGCCGACCTCGCCTCGCGCGGCTTCTTCCGGCCCCCGCCGCCGGAGATCCAGAGCTACATCAAGGAGAACTGGCTGGAGACGGCGGTCCGGGCGGGGATCTGGGAAGGCAAGATCATGGGCTATCCCACCGAGAATCAGACCATGGCTGTCTTCATCAACAAGAAGATGGCTCAGGAGGTCGGTCTGGACCCGGAGAAGAGCCCGCCCAGGACCTGGGAGGAGCAGCGCGAGTGGGCCAAGAAACTGACCAAGATCGAGGGGGGCAAGAAGCTCCGTGCCGGCTTCGTCTGGCACGATGCCAACGGCGAACGACAGTTTGTCCAGCGCGTGGTCATGCACTGGCTGAACGGTGAGGACTTCGTCGACACCAGTGTGACCCCGCCGAAGGTCAACATCGCCACGGACATCGGCCGCATGATCACCGAGTACTGGTACAAACTGGCGGAGGACGGCTCGCTCTCGGCCGATCTGGGCCAGGCGCCACAGGTCTGGGGCAACCGCCTGGGGGCCATCAACTGGCACGAGTCGTTCGCCGTCTACTTCGTCCTGGTCACCCAGGGTCAGCCGGGCATCCTGGAGGAGCAGCACACCCTGGTGCCCTTCAGCGCCGACGGCTCGAAGCGGGGTAGCAATACCCGCAACTACCACTTCCTGGTCTCGGCGAAGACCAAATACCCGGATGAGTGCTGGAAGTTCCTGCGCTGGCTGAACGATGGGCCAGAGTTCCGCATGCAGAAGTTCCAGACCGATGTCTTCGGCTTCGTGCCCTCGGTTAAGGGCTACAAGCTCCCTGACTTCTTCCCGGCCCAGATGAAGGAGGCCTACAAGAAGGCTCTGGAGAACACCACCCCGATGCCGGTGGTCCGCGGACTGGCCCAGTTGTACAACATCCTGCGCGATAACCAGGACGCCCTGGTCCTTAAGAAGGTGAAGCCGGCCGAGGCGGTCCAGAAGATGGACCAGGAGTTCAAGCAGGCGCTGAAAGAGGCCTACAGCAGCTGAGACGGGCGCCATCTCCCCAGGGGAGACTCTCCCCCTGGGGATCGGGCTTCTCGCTGACAGGGAGGAGGTTATGGCTGTCGAGGCGCGCCCGGCCGGGGGGAGACCCGTCCACCGGACGGGTCTCCGCCGGCGGTTGGGGCTACATACCCTGAGCGCGCGCGAGGCGCTCTTCGGCTACAGCATCGTCGGGGTGGTCTACCTCTTTTTCCTCATCTTTGTCTTTGGGCCGATGTTTCTGGCCTTTGGTGTCTCGCTGACCTGGTGGGATGCTCTGAGCCCGATCAGCCAGGCCAAGTTCATCGGTCTGGAGAACTACCGCTACATCTTCTTCGACGAACGCTTCCGCCTCTCGCTGCTGCATGACGCCGAGTACACGGTCAAGGCCTATGTTGGGCAGATCGGGCTGGGACTGCTCCTGGCGCTGCTCATCAATAATCTGCGCCGCTGGCAGACGGTGGCCCGGATTATCACCTTTTCGCCGGTCGTCCTGCCGCTGGTGGCCACGGCCATCCTCTTCGTCATCCTTATGAACCCCACCTGGGGGCTCTTCAACGTCATCCTGAGGGCGCTGGGGCTGCCGCCCAGCACCTGGCTGCAGGACCCGACCACCGCGATGAATTCGGTCGTGCTCATGGTTATCTGGAAGTATGTCGGTTACTATATCGTGCTCTTCCTGGCGGCGCTGCAGACGGTGCCACAGGAGTATTACGACGCGGCCCACATCGACGGGGCCGGCCCCTGGCAGACCTTCTGGCACATCACCTGGCCGCTCATCCGGCCGGCTTTTCTCTTCATCTCGATCATCAACATTATTGCCAACGCCCAGGTCTTCACCCCGATCTTTGTGATGACTGGCGGCGGGCCGGCCCGGGCGACCGAAGTGGTGGTGGTCCTGACCTACAACACCGCCTTCACCAACTTCCAGTACAGTCGGGCTAACGCGATGGCGGTGGTGCTCTTCTTCATCATTCTGGCGCTGACGCTGCTGCAACTGCGGATCATGCGCCGGGGTGGCGTGGAGAGCTACTAAGGGGGTGTGGCGATGGGCCTCAGAGATCGTCCGACGGTGTCAGCGACCGCCGTGACCCGGCCACGGGTGGCGGTGCGCTGGGGGCAGGTGGCGCTGGAGGCGGGGGCGCTCGTGTTCCTGGTGGTCAGCGCCACGGTGATGTTCACCCCGCTCCTCTGGATGGTGGTCAGCGCCTTCAAGGCCGAGTGGGAAGTGACGGCCATCCCGCCGGTCTGGCTGCCGAGCCAGTGGAAGGTCGAAAACTTCGTGCATGTCTTAAACGCCAGCCCGATCGGCGTGGGGTATAAGAACAGTCTGATCATCGCGACGATTGTCACGATCATTCAGGTCTTCACCAGCGCTTTGGCCGGCTACGCCTTCGCCAAGCTGCGTTTCCCGGGACGCAATATTCTCTTCATCGGCGTCCTCTCGACGATGATGCTGCCCGGCTTTCTCATTCAGATTCCGCTCTACGTGCTCATGGTCAATATCGGCTGGATGAACACCTATCAGGCGATGATCGTGCCGTTTCTTTTCACGCCGTTCGGGATCTTTATGATGCGTCAGTTCATGTTGAATATTCCCAGCGATTATATTGACGCCGCCCGAATTGACGGGGCGGGTGAGATCAAGATCATCTACAGTGTGATCTTCCCGTTGATCAGAGAGGCGGCGGCGGCCCTGGCCATCTTTGTTTTTATCGCCCACTGGAACGAGCTCTTCTGGGCGCTTTTGATGCTGCGTCAGCGGCATATGTTCACCCTGCCGCTGGCTCTGTTCGTCATCCAGGGGGACTACGGGACGTTCTATCATCTGGTGCTGGCCGGGGCGACACTGGCCATCATCCCACCGCTCATTGTCTACGCCCTCTTTCAGGAGCACATCGTCCGCGGGATCACGCTGACCGGGTTGAAGGGCTAGCCGCCGTCGTCTGGTTCTCAGAGGATGAGAACCGGGATTGTCAGCGCGGGGTGATAGTGCTACACTCGGAGGCGCCGGGCGCCTGGAGCGTCCGGGCGCCTCTCTGCTTTCAGAAGCCGTGTGTGGGAGGAAGTAAGACGATGAGCAGGAGAGTCAGTCGACGGGCGCTTTTGCGAGCCACGGCGCTGGCGGCCACGATAGGAGTGCTCCAGGCCTGCGCGCCAGCCGCCCAGCCCACCCCAGCCCCGGCCAAGCCGGCCGAGACTCCTAAGCCGGCGGCTCCCGCTACCCCAACCCCGGCCGCCAAGCCGGCCGTCCAGCCGACGCCGACCCCCGCTGCCAAGCCAGGCCTCACGGTCAAGCCCGGTGTTGAGATCACGGTGGCGACCCGGGGCGGCTCGGACGGCGAGATTATGGAACAGAGCGTCAAGAAGTTCACCGAACAGACCGGCATCCGGGCCAAGCACGTGGCCTACGGCGGTGAGCCGGAGTACTGGGCCAAGGTCCAGTCGCTCCACGCTATCAAGCAGGTGGCCGACGTCATCTGGGCCAGCACGGGCAACTTCCACAACTTCGCCAACCGGGGCATTCTGGCCGAACTGGACCCGCTCATCAAGGCCGATAACTACGACATGAGCGACTATCTCCCCAATGCTATTCAGACCCTCTCCTTCAAGGGCAAACTCTACGGCCTGCCCTGGGGCGGCCATCCCGGCAACGCCGGGCTGCTCTATAACGTGGACATCCTGACCAAGGCGGGGATCAATGCCACCGAGGATCCGGAGAGCCTGCTCGACTGGACCTACGATACTCTGATGGAGGCGGCCCGCAAGGTCACGCAGGATGTCGACAAGGACGGCCGGATCGACATCTACGGTTATCGCCCGGGGACCGACTATCTCAGCCTGCTCAACGTTATCGGGGCCTACGGCGGCCACTGGCTGACTCCCGATGGCACCCAGTTGACCATCGACACGCCGGAGTTCCTCAAGGCGATGAACTGGGTGCGGGACTGCTTCGTGACCTATAAAGTCTCGCCGGCCCCGGACCCGAACATCAACACCGATGAGCTCTTCGCCTCGGGCAAGCTGGCCATGCTTCACACCGGCTACTGGGGTCAGTTCTCACCTGGTGAGCGGGCCATCCAGGGGCGCTTCAAGTGGAATGTAACCCTCCAACCGCTGGGGCCAGCCCGCAAGCGTGGCACCCAGTTGACGATCAACGGCCAGACGATCTCGGCGATCTCGCCCAACAAGGAGGCGGCCTGGCTCTTTCTCAAGTGGCTGATGGAGCCGGAGAACCATATTCCGATTGTGCTGAGTGGCGGCAGCCGGCCGGCCCTGCGCAAGAGCGTCCTGGAGCACCCGCGGCTGATGAAGGAGATGAAGGCCCATAAGGTCTTCGCCAAGCTGATTATGGAGGCGGAGCCCTGGCGGATGCCGGCTAACTTCCGCTGGCCGGAGTTCAACGAGACGATCAAGCAGGTCTTCGCCGGGGTCTGGGCCGGCAAACAGACGGTCGAGGAGGCGCTGCCCGAGGCCAAGAAGAAGCTCCAGGCGGTGCTGGACAAGCCCCCGGCGGAATAACTGCTGAACGGCGGGCCAGCTTTCCCGCTGGCCCGCCAACCCTCTGCAGGAGGTGAGAGAGAGTGGCGCAGACGGTGGTTGCGCCGGGCCGGCGCTGGCTCACCAACCGGCGCCGGGAGGCCATCGCCGGCTGGCTCTGGGCCTCGCCGTGGCTGCTGGGCTTTTTCCTGTTTGTTTTTGGCCCGATGCTGGCCTCGCTTTACCTCAGTTTCACCCAGTACGCCATCGCCTCGCCCCCCGAATGGGTTGGCCTCAAGAACTATCTCCGGGCCCTGAGTGGACAGGATGATCTCTTCTGGCCCTCGCTGGGCCGGACCCTCCGCTACGCCTTCGTGATGGTGCCCATCGGTATCTCCCTCTCGCTGCTGGCGGCGGTACTGCTCAATCAGGGACTGAAGGGGACGGTACTCTTCCGCACGCTCTTTTTCCTGCCCTCGCTGACACCGGTGGTGGCGGCGGCCATCATCTGGCGCTGGCTCTATCAGCCGGAGTTCGGGGCCATCAATACCCTCCTCTGGTATCTGGGTATCCAGGGGCCGCGCTGGCTGGCCGACCCCGACCTGGCCCTGCCCTCGCTGATGGTCATCGCTCTCTGGGGAAGCGTCGGCGGCGGCACGATGGTCATCTTTCTGGCCGGACTGCAGAGCGTGCCCCAGGAGCTGGTCGAGGCGGCGGCTATCGACGGGGCCAACGCCTGGCAGCGCTTCCGCCATGTGACCCTGCCGATGATCACCCCCACCATCTTCTTCAATCTGGTCATCGGCGTCATCGGGGCGCTCAAGGTCTTCGCCACCCCGATGCTGGCCACCGGCGGGGGGCCGAACTACGCCACCTGGTTCTTCAACCTGCACCTCTACCACCATGCTTTTCAGTACTTCGAGATGGGCTATGCCTCGGCCCTAGCCTGGATCTTCTTCGTCCTGGTGGTGACCTTCACCTATCTCAACGTCCGCTGGTCACGGCACTGGGTCTACTACGAAGGGGAGGAGCGGCGATGAGGGAGGTCTCGCTGGCGCGGGCGACGGTCCGCCCGCGGGGGCGGACTGGTCTCGCCTGGCTGGTCGCCCGCGGCTGGCTCTATCTGGTGGCGACCGTGGCCGCGGTCCTGTTTATGGGGCCGTTTGTCTTCACCATCTCCAGTTCGCTCAAGGCCAGTCACGAGTTGCATGTGTTTCCTCCCTCCTTCTGGCCGGCCGAGCCTCAACCGGGGAATTACGTCCGGATCTTCACCATTGAGGGCATTCCCTACGCCCGCTGGTACCTCAACACAGTGATTATCACCCTGGCGGCGATGACGGGGACACTCCTCTCGGCCTGCGCGGCGGCCTACGGTTTCTCCCGGTTCCGCTGGCCGCTGCGCGACTTCTTCTTTATGGTCCTGCTCTCGACCCTGGTCCTGCCGGAGGAGGTGGTCATCATCCCCAAATTCTTGATGTTCCATCTCATTCCGGAGGCGGTCTTCGGCAAGACCTGGATCGATACCTGGTGGCCGCTCATTCTGCCCTCCTGGTTCGGCGGCGGAGCCTTCTACGTCTTCCTCCTTCGCCAGTTCTTCCTGCAGATCCCACGCGACCTCGACGAGGCGGCGGTTATTGACGGCGCCTCGTCCTGGCATATTCTCTGGCAGGTGCTGTTGCCACTGGCCAAGCCGGCCCTGGCCACGGTCGCCATCTTCTCCTTCCTCTCGCACTGGAACGATTTCATCCACCCGCTCATCTACCTGCACAGCCCGGAGAACCTGCCGCTCTCGGTGGGGCTGCGCTGGTTCCAGCAGTTCGCCAACGACCCGACGGAGCCGCGGGAGAACCTCTTGATGGCCGCCTCGCTGCTGATGGCGGCTCCGTGCCTGGTCATCTTCTTCACCATGCAGCGCTATTTCGTTCGCGGGATTATCATGTCAGGGATCAAAGGGTGAGAATTCACCCGCCGTGAAAGGGGTGCGATGGTTCCGTTCGACGCGGAGAAGCTGATGGCCCTGATGGAGCAGGCCGGAGTCGACCTGGTCCTGGCCTGCACGCGCCACAACATTCGCTACCTGACCGGCGGCTATTTCTACCACTTCCACGCCCGCTTCACCCGCCTGGGCACCAGCCAGTACCTGCCCTTTGTCGGTATTCCCCGTGGCCGGCTGGCCGACAGTTTCTACATCGGCACGACCGGCGAGCGGGGGGCCCTCGAGGTCCACGGCCTCTGGATCGCCCAGCGCTTTGAGACGGCCCGCAGCACGGTCAGCGCCGCCGCTCAGGCCGCAGCGCTGGCCCGCCAGCTGGGGGCGGGCACCGGTCGGATCGGGGTGGAGATGGCCTTCCTGCCGGCCGACGCCTATCTCACCCTCCAGCGCGAACTGCCCCACGCGACCCTGGTGGACGCCACCGACCTCTTCGACGAACTGCGGGCCATCAAGACGCCGGCCGAACTGGCCCACCTGCGCTCGGTCTACGACCGCACGGCCGCCAGCCTCTGCGCCGCCTTCCAGCATGGCCGACCCGGCCTCACCACCCGCCAGATGGCCGACCACGTGCGCCTGGAGATGGAGCAGCGTGGCCTGCACTTCCTCTGGGTCTTTACCAACGCCGGCCCCGGCTTCCTGCGGGCCCCCTCGGAGACGCCCTGGCAGCCGGGCCACACGCTCCATCTGGACGCCGGCGGCGAGGATGGCGACTACCTCTCGGACATCTGCCGTATGGGCTGCCTGGGCGAGCCCTCGCCGCTGGCGCGCGAGCTGCACGCCGCCTGCCTGGCCGTCCAGGACGCCGTGCGTCGGGAGCTGCGGCCTGGCCTTCCCTGCGGCGCGGTCCAGGTCCTGGGCGACGAGGCGGTCAAGGCCAGCCCCTTCGCCGCCTACGGGCGCTTCGTGGCCCACGGCATCGGCATGGTCTCACACGAGCAGCCGGTCATCCAGCCGGGCAACGAGCGGCCGCTAGCGGCCGGGATGGTCCTCTCCATCGAGACCGAGTTCCGTCACCCCGAGGTCGGACACGTCAAGATCGAGGACGCGGTGGCCATCACCCCCACCGGCTGCGAGGGCCTGGGCGACCAGGGCCGGGAGTGGCAGATCGTCCCGCTGCCCTGACCGCCCCGGTCTTGAACCCGGCCCGGCTCCCGCGGGGCCGCTGGCGGTGTGGGGCGGTGGCCCCGCCGGCCTGTCCGGGGATGACGGCTGGCACCCGGCGCTGGCTGTCGCCGGCCGACCGGGTGTGATATGATCGGCCCTGGGAGGCGTCCGATGAGTCCTCTGCCCCCGCTTCTGCCAGTCCGCCAGCGGCTGCGGGCGGCTCCGCTGGCCGATATCGAGGGCACCGTCCACCGTCAGGTGCTGGCCAGCCGGCTGCGGGAGCGGCTGCGCCCCGGTGCCAGGGTGGCGATCACGGCCGGCAGCCGGGGTATCGCCAATATCGACCGGATCATCGCCGCCACGGTCCGTGCCCTGCGCACTCTGGGCTTTGAACCGTTCATCGTGCCGGCGATGGGCAGCCACGGCGGAGGCACCGCCGAAGGGCAGGTCGAGGTCCTGCGCGCCCTGGGGATCACCGAGGAGCGGGTGGGGGCGCCGATCCGCTCCTCGATGGCGGTGGTCCGCATCGGTCAGACGCCCGAGGGGATGCCGGTGCACGTCGATCGGCTGGCCTGGGAGGCCGACGGCATCGTGGTGGTCAACCGGGTGAAGAAACACACCGACTTCACCGGCCCCATCGAGAGCGGGCTGCTGAAAATGATCGCCATCGGCCTGGGCAAGAAGACCCAGGCCGAACTCATCCACGCCTATGGGGCCGAGGGACTGCGGCGCTTCATCCCGGCGGTGGCCCGGGTGGTCCTGGCCACCGGCCGGATTGTTCTTGGCCTGGCGGTGCTGGAGGACGGGTACGACCAGACGGCGGCCATCGTGGCGGTCGAGCCGGAGGAGATGGAGGCCGTCGAGCGGCGGCTGCTGCGCCGCGCCAAGGCCTGGCTGCCGCGCCTGCCCTTTACGACTCTCGACCTTCTCATTGTCGACTGGATGGGCAAGGACATCTCCGGCACCGGGATGGACACCAACGTCATCGGCCGGGTCAGGATCCCCGGTGAGCGCGACGCGCGCCGCCCACGGGTCCGGCTGCTGGTGGTCCTGGACCTGACTCCGGCCTCGCACGGCAACGCCATCGGCCTCGGGCTGGCGGACCTGACCACCGCCCGTCTCCTGGCCAAGATGGACCGCGAGACGACCTATGTGAACGGCCTCACCAGCGGCTTCCTGGAGCGGGTCAAGATCCCGGTGGTTCTGCCCGACGACCGGACGGCCATCGAGACCGCGCTCTCCCGTCTGGACCCGGAGACGGCGGCCAACCCACGGGTGGTCCGCCTCCGCGATACGCTGCACCTCGGGGAGTTTTTCATCTCGCCGGCGCTGCGGGCCGAGGCCGAGGCGCGGGGACTGGAGATCGTCGGGCCGCCTCAGCCGGTCCGCTTCTCGCCCGATGGCCGGATCGAGCCCTTCGAGCAGGCCTTTCCCGGCCTGGCCCATCGTGCGGCGGTCGGGCACTGACCGGAAGAGATCGCCAGCGGAAACAGTGGGGGATGATGACAGAACGAACGCGGAGTCGCCTGATCGAGCGGTTGCGTGATGTTCAGCGTGGGCCGGTGGCCCCGATCGGGTTCGCGGCGGTGCCGCGAACGGTGCCGGCCATGGCCCTCCTCGCCCAGGTGCCGCAGGCCACGGTCGACCTGGTGGCGGCGGCCGGCCAGGCCGGGGCCGACGCGGTGGCCATCCCGGCGGCGACCGGCGCCGCCTCTCCAGAGGAGGAACGGGATCGGTTGATAGCCTGCCAGCAGGCGGCCGGCGGCGTCCCGGTCGGGCTGGTCTACGGGCCGGCGGCCAGTCTGACGGTTGAGGATGTCCACTGGCTGGCTGGCGCCGGCTTCGATTTCCTCATCGTCGGGGTCGAGCAGGCGCCGGCGCCGCTGGTGACGGTCGAGGGGGTCGGCCGGCTGATCCGGGTGGAGGCCGACCTGGCGCCAGGGCTCCTGCGGGCGTTGGGGGAGCTGGAGGTCGACGCGGTCGTCCTGGGGCGGGCCCGTCTGCGCGAGGACGCCGTCTATCTCTCGCTGTATGATGTGCTGGGGATGCGTCAGGTGGCCGACCTGGTGCGCCAGCCGGTGGTCGTGCCGACCGAGCAGAACCTGCTGCCGGCGGATCTCCAGGCGCTGCGCCAGGCGGGTGTCCTGGGGCTGCTTTTGACCCCGCCGCTCATCGGCGAGACCCCGGAGGCCGTGCGGGCCAGCGTCACCCGCTACCGCCAGGCCATCGCCCAGATCCGGCCGCTCCGGCGCCGGCCACGGGAGGAGGCGGTGGTTCTGCCGCAGGTCCGGGCGCCGGCCGTCGAGGAAGAGGACGAGTAGGCCTCAGGTGGCGGCGTCCTCTTTCTCCGGCTGGGGCTCGGGCTTGAGCCAGGCCTGCTGGCCGGGCCGGGCGACGATGGGGATCGGCCGGTCGAACTTGCGGGCCTGACCCAGTTCCCAGGCGTAGAGGGGTCTCCCGGCGGCGTACTCGCGCAGAAAGCGGGGGTCGGCCAGATGCTTCTCCTGGTGCTCGGCCAGTTCTTCCAGGGAGAACGGCCCCCGGCTTCCCAGGATCTCGACCGTGCCCAGGAGTTTCCCGCCGCTGACGACGCCGACCCGGCCACGAATGCGGGTGGGATAGCGGCGGAGTTCCCACCGTTTCTTCCCCTCGACGATGTAGCGGGCGTAGGGCTCCATGACCCGGAAGGCCCGCTCCGGGATCTCGGTGGCGCGGTAGAGGGTGCCGTACCCTACCAGGTAGAGAAGATCGGGCTCCAGGGCCTCGATGACCTCGGTCCGGTGGGTGACCAGGACCAGGGTGAGGTTTTTGCTTCGGGCCAGGTGGGCCAGCCGACGGGCCAGACGCACGGCGGTCAACGGGTCCAGGTGGGCGGCGAACTCATCGACCAGGAGCAGGTTGGGCTGCCGGGCCAGCAGAGCCGCCAATCTGGCCCGCTCTTTCTGGCCGGTCGAGAGCTCGCGGAAGGGGGCACGGTAGAGGACGGCGTCGGCCAGCCCGGTCTCGTTGAGGACCTCAACGGCCAGTCCCTCATCCCCGGTGAGCTGATAGAGGGCCTCGGCCAGGGGCAGGTCGCCGAATTCCGGCTCGACCTCGCCGGCGATCAGGGCGGCGACCCGGACGTTTTCCGGGACCGTGACCTCGGCGCTCTCGGGCTGGTACAGTGGGTGGTCGACGCCGACGGTGACGCCGTAGAGCAGCCGCAGGAGCGTCGTCTTGCCCGCGCCCGAGGCTCCCAGCAGGACGTGGACGCCGCCCGGAACGATTTCGATCTCGGCCTCGCGGAAGATGAACTTCTGGATGACACGGTGCTTGACGCCGAAGGCTTCGAGCAGCTGCTGGACGGCCGGTGAGAGGTGCTCGAGCGTCAGGCGGTTGGTGTACGACTTGGTGAGCCGGCGCAGGATGAGGGGACCGGCCAGTTTCTCCACGGTTGGGAAGCGTGAGCGGTAGAGTTTGCCTCCGTGCTCACGGGCGACCGGATCATGGCGCAGGAAATGGGCGATCCGCCGTTCAGCGGTCGCGGAGAGGGGGTAGTAGAGGACGGGCCGTCTGCCGGCGGTGTCCCAGAGGTAGACGAAGCCGACCTTCTCCAGGAAGGGGTTGTAGCGGGCCATCATGGCGATGGTCTCGATGGCCTCTTTGGCGACCCGCATCTCCGGGATCCAGCGCTCCCGGACCCAGTCGAGCATGGCCCGGACGGCCTGCTGTCCCAGGCCGTCGGCACGGTAATCAGGGTGAATGACCACCCGGGCCAGGCGGGAGACCGGCGAGCGGGTGGTCCGCAGCGATTCCTCCTGGGCCTCCCACCACGAGGGGGCCTGAACCCCTTCAGGGTGGAAGGGGTAGGCGAACCAGTCGGGGGGAAAGACCTTCTGGCGGATGTTGGGCTCGACGGTGCCGTCGGGCCGGCGCCGATGCATCAGCGGCACCGGCGGGTCCACCCGGACGTAGCCCACGTACTGCGGCTCGTAGGGGGCGCGGGTCTGGAGTTCCAGGACCAGGAAGCGCGAGGCGCGGGTGGCGCTGCGCAGGTCGTGCAGCCGCATCCGTCCGCCGCAGCGCGGGCAGGTCGGGCGGGCATTGGCCTCGATGTAGAGGTCGCAGGTCTCGCAGGTCCAGAGGGCGATGAGTTCTTCGTCAGAGGCATAGTGGTACTGCTCGAGCTCGACGATGGCCTCGTAGTCGCGCTCGTAGCGGGCCTCGCGGGCCAGCAGGGTGTAGGTGTACAGCACCTTGCCGCTCAGCGGCGAGCGGCGCTCCAGCGTGTAGGCGCGGGCGAAGAGCGGCCAGATGGGGACCTCGCCGGCCAGGGTGTAGTCGTCGAAACCGATGGCCTCCGTTCGGGTGGTCGAGAGCCGGAGCTCCTGTCCCTCCAGGAGCCACTGGGCGACGGTGCCGGTCATCGGCAGGGTGTACTGGACGCCGGCGGCGTCCTGAACGATGAGGAAGCCGAGATAGCGGTAGTTCGCCTGACGGATCCGGCGGGCGACGACGGTGACGGGACGGGGATCAGCCACAGGTGGTCTCCAGTTGCCCGCGGAGGCGGGCGAGATGTTCCTGCATCCGGGCCCAGTGCGTGCCCGGCCAGTAGAACCGCTGGCAGGCCGGGCACCGGCTGAGCCGTGGCTGAGTGGCCAGGATGTAGGGCGGCACCCGGCCGGCGGCCTGGTCGCGGCTGGCGGCGACCAGGGGCGTGTTGCAGGCCAGGCAGCGGGTCAGCCCCGGTGTCTCCAGGCTCAGACGGAGCTGCCGGGCGACCTGCAGGAGCTGGTCGTCGAGGCGGTCGCTGGTGATAAGCAGCGCCGGCACTCCTCGCTGGCGGGCCAGGGCCACATCGCGGGTCAACAGCAGCCGCCCCTCCAACCGGGCCAGCCGGGCCAGCGCCCGGTCGTCCAGATCGGGCGCGTAGAGGACATCGTGGCCCAGCACCCGCAGCCAGCGGGCCAGCCGGCCCAGCATCCCGTCGGCCAGAAAGCGCATCACAGTATCTCAATGGTAGTCAACTGGACGCGCGAGCGTCAACGGCTGTCCTTGCGCGGGCTCGGGGGCTGTGGTATGACTTAGCGGGACTCAGGAGTTCTCGCAAGGAGAAGGCGTGTCTGGACCGCTCGACCACCTGTCCGAGGTCTTCCGGCAGCTGAACCAGCCGGCCCCTCCAGCGCTGGATGGCCATCCCGGCCTGGCCATCCAGCCCGATCTGGACCGGGAGCAGCGCAAGGGTGTCCCCGAGGTGATCCTGGCGGCCGGGAAGCCGTTCCCCGAACTGCTGCAGCTCACCCGCCTGTTCCTGGAGCGCCGCCAGCGGGCCATTCTCAGCCGGATCAGCCCGGAGCAGGTGGCGGCGCTCCGCGCGGCTCTGCCCGGCACGGTCCTTGAAGACCATTCGGTCGCCCGGCTGCTGGTGGTCCGCCAGCCGGGCACCCGACCGCCTCAGAGTGGGGGGCACGTGGGCCTGATCACCGCCGGCACCACCGACCTGCCGGCGGCCACCGAGGCGAAGGTGATCGCCCAGGAGATGGGCTGTCGGGTGACCGCGGTCTACGACGTCGGGGTGGCCGGGCTCCACCGGCTCTTCAAGCCGCTACACGACCTTCTGACCGCCGGAGTGGATGTCATCATCGTGGCGGCCGGGATGGATGGGGCCTTGCCCTCGGTGGTGGCCGGGCTGGTGGACGTCCCGGTCATCGGACTGCCGACCGCCAACGGCTACGGTCTGGGCGGCCAGGGGGTGGCGGCGCTGCTCAGCATGCTCCAGACCTGTGCGCCGGGGCTGGTGGTGGTGAACATCGACAACGGCATCGGGGCCGGCGCCACCGCCGCGCTCATCGCCAATCGCGTCGCCCGGGCCCGCCAGGCCGCCCGGGAGCGCGACGTCATCCCGGACGGTGACGCCCGGTGATCGCCTACGTTGACTGCTTCTCCGGGGTCAGCGGGGATATGCTCCTGGCCGGCCTTCTCGACGCCGGCCTCGACCCGGACCGCCTGCGCCAGGAGCTGCGGCGGGTTCCCCTTGGCGGCTATACACTCGAGGTCCAGCGGGTCAGCCAGCACGGGCTGACCGGGACCAGCGTCCGGGTGGTGGTCGCAGAGCCGGCCTCGCCGGAGCGGCACCTGGCGGACATCCTGGCGCTGGTCGAGCAGAGCGCCCTGGCCGAGCCGGTCAAGGAGAAGGTCCAGCGGGTCTTTCGGTTGCTGGCCGAGGCCGAGGCGACGGTCCACGGCACCACCCCCGAGCAGGTGCATTTCCACGAGGTGGGCGCGGTCGACAGCATGGTGGACATCATCGGCGTCTGCCTGGGGCTGGATCTCCTGGGGGTCCGCGCGGTCTACGCCTCGCCGCTGCCGGCGGGCGGTGGGCAGGTCCAGACCGCCCACGGGCTTCTGCCGGTGCCGGCGCCGGCCGTGCTGGAGATCTGCCGGCGGGTTGGGGCGCCGCTTCTGCCCAGCGCGGCCCGCACCGAACTGGTCACGCCAACCGGCGCCGCTCTGCTGGGGGCCCTGGCGACCTTCGCCCAGCCGGCCCTGCGGCTCCGGGCGGTGGGCTACGGCTTCGGCCAGAAGACGCTTCCCTGGCCCAACTGCCTGCGCCTCTGGCTGGGAGAGCCGCTCGACCCGGGGCTGGACTGTGAGCGGCTGGCGGTCCTGGAGACCAACATCGACGATGCCACCCCGGAGATGCTGGGGGCGGCGATGGAGCGGCTCCTGGCCGAGGGGGCGCTCGACGTCTTTTTCACCCCGATCCAGATGAAGAAGAACCGGCCGGCGACCAAGGTCAGCGTGATCGCTCCGCCGCCGCTGGCGGCCCATCTGGCCGCGGTTCTCATCGCCCAGACGACGACCCTGGGGGTGCGGGTCTTCACGGCCGAGCGCTACCGGGCCCAGCGCTGGACGGCCACGGTCGAGACCCCGTGGGGACCGGTGCGGGTCAAGGTGCGCGATCTCTTCGGCCAGCGCCAGGCCAGCCCCGAGTACGAGGACTGTCTTCGTCTGGCCCGGGCCCACGACCGGCCGCTGGCTGAGGTCTACGCCGCCGTCGTGGCGGCGGCCCGGGCGGCCGGGCTCGTGACCTCCTAGGCGGGCGTGAGCGGTCCGCCGCTGGTCGCCGGGGCGCTGTCGGCCCGGGCCAGATGGTCCATAAAGGGCCGCAGGAGCGCGGTCAGTTCGACCGGCACCAGGATCTTGGTCGCCTGGCCGGCTCCCAGGGTCTTGAGGGCCTCCAGGTACTGCAGGCTCAGCGTCTTGCTGTCGAGCGTCTGGGCCACCCGGTAGATCGCCTCCAGCGCCAGGGCGTAGCCCTCGGCCCGCAGGATGGCTGCCTGCCGCTCGCCCTCGGCCCGCAGGATGGCCGACTGCTTTTCGCCTTCGGCCACCTTGATGGCCGCCTCGCGTTTGCCGTCGGCCTCGGTGACCATCGCCCGGCGGTTGCGTTCGGCGCTCATCTGGCGGCTCATCGCCTCCTGAATCTCGCGCGGCGGAGCGATCTCGCGGATCTCGACGCTGGTGACCTTCACCCCCCAGCGCTCGGTGACCTCGTCCAGCTTGCTCCGCAGGACCTGGTTGATCTGCTCGCGCTTGGCCAGGACATCGTCGAGCAGGATCTCGCCGATGACCGCCCGCAGGGTGGTGGTGGCGATGCCCTGGGCCGCCCCGGCGAAGTTGACCACCTGGACGATGCTCAGGACGGGGTCCACCACCCGCATGTAGATGAGGAAATCGATGGTCACCGGGGCGTTGTCTTTGGTGATGCAGGTCTGGTGGGGCACCTCAATGAAGATCTCCCGCAGGTCGACCGACTGGGCCCGGTCGACGAAGGGGATGAGCAACACCAGCCCCGGGCCGCGCTGGCCGATGCACCGTCCCAGCCGGAAGACCACCAGCCGCTGGTACTCCGGCACGATCTTGATGCTGCCGGTCACCACCACCAGCCCGAAGAAAGCGATCAGGCCCAGCGCAATGAGCGTGGTCAGCGCCACCATGGCCTCCTCCCACCGGTTGTGCCTGCAGTATAGCGGGCGAGCGGCGGAGGGTCAAGGCGCCCCGGCGGGACTTGCGGGTCCGTGGTCGGCCGGGCTATACTGGGCGACCGATCGGAGAGAGGCGATGGCGGAAAGCGGGCGACCGAACGCCCTGGCCGTCTACACGGTGGTCCTGCTGAGCGATGGCGCGCGGTACCTGCTCCTCGAGCGGGCGGCGACAAAGCGCTTCGCGCCAGGGCGCTGGACCGGTCTGGGGGGGCGGGTTGAGCCGGACGAGCTCGGCGACCTGCGGGCGGCCGCCCGGCGCGAGGTCCTGGAAGAGAGCGGCCTGGCGCCGGAGGCGGTGCCGGACCTGACGCTCCGCCGGGCGCTCCTGCAGGCCCGGCCGGGAGCGCCGCTGACCGTGCTCCTCTATTTCACCGGGACGCTGCGCGCTCCCCCGCCGCCAGCCGGGCCGGAGGGCCGGCTGGTCTGGGTGGCGCCGGCCGAGTTCGACCGGCTGGATATCATCGAGAACACGCGGGCCGTACTGCCGCTGCTCGTCGCCGACCAGGCCCGCGACCCCGAGGGAGCCGAGCCGGTGTGGCTCGGCGTCGCCTGCTACCGGCCGGACGGGGCGCTGGAGCGGATCGTCTGGGGCTGAGAGCAGACCGGTCTCATCCCCCGGCGGGGGCGAGGCTGACCGGGCGGCCCTCGCGGGCCGACTGGAGGAGAGCCAGGACCACGGCCAGGTCGGCCCGGCCCTCCTCGCCGGGGATGGCCGGCGGGCGGTCGGCCCGAATGGCCTCCAGGAACTCCCGGTTTTCGGCCTGCATGCTGCGGTTGACCCCGGTGGCCGGATCGACCACCGGTTCGACCGGGATCACCTCTTCATGCTGGTCGGCGAGTCGGATGAGCCGCACCTCGCCCCGGCGCGGGGAGTAGGCGGTGGCCCGGTGGCCGATGACGCCCCACTCCCACCGGCGCAGCCCGCTCTGCAGGCTGGCCTCCAGCAGGCCGGCGGCGCCGCTGGCCAGGGTGAAAAGGCCGTGGACGACCGTGTCGAAGTCGGGATGTTCCGCCCAGCCGTAGCCCACCTGCCCGACGACCCGGACAACCTCGCCGCCCAGCCAGCGGATGGTGTCCACCTCGTGGACCTCGGATTCGACGGCGAAGCCGCCCGACCGGCGCGGGTCCAGTCGCCAGGCGAGGAAAGTCTCCGGCCGGGCCGCCAGCAGCCGCCGGCCGAAGACGACGAGCGGCTGGCCGAGCGCGCCCTCCTCCACCAGGCGCTTCAGCGCTATAGTCTCCGGATAGTAGCGGATGACCTGCCCCACCATCAGGTGCACGCCGGCCCGTCGGCAGGCGGCGATCATCCGATCGGCCCCGGCCAGGTCCAGGGCGATGGGCTTCTCGCAGAAGACGTGGCAGCCGGCCTCGGCGGCCCGGACGGTCTGATCGGGGTGCAGGTCGGGGGGCGTGCAGAGCCAGACGGCCTGGGGCCGCCGGTCGTAGAGGGCGCTCTCCTCGGCGAGGGCCGGGGCTCCGGCCAGCTGCGCCAGGGCCATCGCCCGCTCCTGGACCGGGTCGACGACCCCGACGATCTCCACCCCCTCCAGGGCCAGCAGGGCCCGCAGGTGGTCGCGGGCGATGGTCCCGGCCCCGATGATCCCGATGCGCATGGTGGCCATCAACCACCTCCTCGTCGGCCGGCGGGCAGCCAGCGCTTGGCCAGCCGGCAGACCACCGTGTAGGTGGGGTTGTAGACGTTGCCGACGGCGTACTCGACGCACTGGCCGAGGAGAGTCTGGGCGGTGGTGGGCGGCAGATCGTAGTCCTCCTGGAGCCAGCGGACCATCTCGGTGGTGGCGTGCTGGAGAGCGGCGTCGAGCGGCCGGTCGTTGCCGATGGTCATGAGGGCGTCGGCGTCCTCGGCGCGGGGCCAGGCGATGGACCAGCCCTTGATGACCCGGACGGTGAACTGCACCGTCATCGAGACCTCGATACCGGTGCCGACGATCTCGCCATCGCCCTGGGCGGCGTGGCCGTCGCCCAGGTGAAAGAGGGCGCCAGAGACGAAGACCGGGAAGTAGACTGTGACCCCGGCGGTGAAGCCCCGGTAGTCCATGTTGCCGCCGTGGGTCGAGGCCACCGCGGTCGAGAGGGCCTGCCCGCGCGGCGGGGCCACGCCAAAACAGCCCAGCAGCGGCCGGAGGGGAACGGTCAGGGTCTCCAGACCCGGCAGCGGCGGACAGGGTCTGGCCAGGCCGTTCTCCAGGTCCAGGTCCCATTCGATGAGCGGCTGCTCGCGGGGCAGCGAGGGGACGAAGGCCGGGTCGACGACGTGGGGGGCCAGGACGGCCCGGCTTCGGCCGAGCCGGCGGTTGGGCCAGATGCGGTCGAAATGGACCGCCAGGACGTCACCGGGCTCGGCCCCCTCGACAAAGAAGGGGCCGGTCTGGGGATTGCCGGGGGCGGTGACCGGCCGGTCGTCCGCATCGCGGCCGGCGTTATCCACGGTGACGGTGATCACCGAGTCGCCGTCGGCGATGCGTAAGACGGGTGGATGCGGCCCAAGGGTCACGTGGTAGTGGGTCGGCTGAAAGTGGTGCACGGCCACGGTCCGCCTCCTCACCGGGGGGGTCAGTCGGGCTGGTCGGCTCCAACGGGACGAGCGTGCACCGGCAGCCCTCGGGGCAGGTGCAGCCGGCGATGGGCAGCGTCGGTGCCTTGTCGGCATCGTAGACGCCGGCCGCGGTCCGGCAGGTCCGGCAGGCGCCCGGCGAGGCCACCAGCCGGACCTCGCGACTCGGCGGGGCCGGGGCCGTCGGGGTCTCCGGGCGGTGGCGGACCAGGCCGGGCCAGGCGGTGGCGCCGGGCAGGTCCTCGAAACGGGCCGGCGCCGGGGGCGGCAGCCGCAGGCCCCGCTCCCACCGCATGCCGCAGCGCCGGCATGAGCAATCGGGTGGGCGGCCGAACGCCTCAGCCAGAAGGAGCGGCCAGGCCGGGGGGAAGATGATCCAGAGCCAGGCCCACCCGCGCGGCCAGCGCCGACGGGTGCTAACGGCCGTGCTGCCGCACCAGGGGCAGCGGCGGCCGTCTTCGTCGGTGCGCCCCACCGCCATTGTGCTCACCTGTGGCCTCGGGAGTGTCTCTGCGGCGATCCTAGCACGGCCCGGCCGCCGGCCGCAACCGCCGGGCTCTCTCAGCGTTGCAGGATGCCGGCCACCCGCAGGCTGCCGGTGGCGAGTTTGATCTCCTCGGCCGGCCAGCCGGGGGTTTCGGTCAGGTTTTCGAAGCCCTCGGCGGTGATGAGAATGGTGTCCTCGGCCTTGGCTCCGGCCACCGACGGGTTCCAGGCCACGGCCTGGTTGGCCTGGAGGACGCCGGGGCAGTCCGGCGTGGCCAGGTAGTCGCGCGGTCGGTAGCCGGTGGGGCCGCCCTGATGGTGGGCCTTCCACTCGTCGGGGTAGCCCAGTTCGGCGTACTTGGCCTGCAGCCCCCGGAAGATCTCGGCCACCGGCCGGCCTGGTCGGCTCTCCTCGACACAGTAGGCAAAGAGGCGGGTGACCACCTGGTGGCGCTGACGCAGGTCCAGCGGGATCGGCCCGAAGTGGACCATGCGCGTCAGGCAGGCGTGGAGCCCCCATTTGTAGGCCACCGTGACCAGCATCGCCGTCCAGGTCAGGCGTTTCTCGCTGGGGATAGGATGCCGGTAGCGGGCGATGCGGTCGTCGGTGGCGATGAGCGTCACCCGTGGCACGATCCCGTGGGCCACCAGCCGGCCGTTGAGAACGGCGGCGATCTCGTGCTCGGTCTGGCCGGGGTGGATCGAGCGAGCGGCCTCGGCCATGGCCCGGCTGGCCCGGGCGCAGAGCCAGCGGTAGCGCTCGATCTCGTCCTCCAGGAGCGGGACGCGCAGGTCGTCGAAGCCGGGCGGGAGCGGCTGGGTCCCCTCGACCGGGAGGTCGCTGGCCACCGCCCCGCTGGCCAGCTTCTGGACCAGGGCTGGGAACTGCCCGGCCTCGTACCATGGGTACTCCACCGGCTCGAAGCCCAGCCCGCTCACCTCTTCGTCGCGCAGGCGGTTGAGTTCGTTGTTGGGGGCCACCAGGTACTCGCGGTCGGGGGTGATGAGGAGCGAGGCGGCCCCCGCCTCGGCGCCGGTCAGGATGTGGTTGTCGCCGCCGGCGGTGTACCAGGCGAAGTTCTCGGTGCGGGTCAGCAACAGGCCGGCCAGCCGGTGCTGGCGCAGATAGGCCCGCACCCGCTCGCGTTTGACCCCGATCTCGCGGCTCCGGTCCATCACTCCACCTCGAGAATCATCTCGATCTCGACCGGGATGCCGCCGGGCAGCGAGGCCATGCCCACCGCCGAGCGGGCGTGGCGGCCGTTCTCGCCGAAGACGGCCACCAGGAGGTCCGAGCAGCCGTTGATCACCTGGGGCTGCTGGGTGAAATCGGGGGTCGAGTTGACCATCCCCAGAACCTTGACCACCCGTCGCACGCGGGCCAGATCGCCCAGCGCGGCCTTGGCCGCCGAGAGCAGGTTGAGGGCGCAGTAGCGGGCGGCCTCGTAGCCCTCCTCGACCGTGTACTCCTGGCCGAGTTTGCCGCGCCAGGTCCGGCCCTCCCAGTCGGGACCGTGACCGGACAGGAAGAGCAGGTTGCCGGTCCGGACGTAGGGGATGAGCGGGCGGGTGCCCAGGTCCACGGGCTTGAGCGTGTAGCCGAGCTGGCGGAGTCGTTCCTCTGGATGCATCGCGGTCACCTCTCCAGATCTGGGCTGGCAGCGGCCGAAAGTCCAGGCGACGGCCGTTCGTGCCTCATCCTAGCCGCTTTCCCGACCGCCGTCAATTCCGCCTCTCCGGGATGACGCCCCGGCGGCTCCTGGGTACAATAGAGACAAGCCGCCGGTTCTGGAGCGCTGCCGTGCCCATCCGCGTTCTGCCTCCCGCGGTCGCCGCCCAGGTGCGGGCCGGTGAGGTGGTCGAGCGGCCGGCCTCGGTGGTCAAGGAGCTGCTGGACAACAGTCTGGACGCCGGTGCCGACACGATCACCGTCGAGATCCGCCAGGGTGGGCTGGAGCTCATCCGGGTGACCGATAACGGCCTCGGCATCCCGGCCGCCGAGGCGGAGCTGGCCTTCGCCCGCCACGCCACCAGCAAGATCAGCACAGCGGCCGATCTGGGGCGGATCCGCACCCTGGGCTTTCGGGGCGAGGCCCTGCCGAGCATCGCCGCCGTCGCCCAGGTTAGTCTGTTGACCCGTCCGCCGGACCAGCCGGCCGCCCTCTTTCTGGCTCTGGAGGGTGGGGTGGTCCGGCACCGGGAGTTCCGACCCGGCCCGCCGGGCACCACGGTCACAGTGCGCCACCTGTTCTACAATACCCCGGCCCGGCGACGCTTCCTCCGGAGTCCGGCGGCCGAGGGCCAGCAGATTCTGCATCTCCTCTGGCACTACGCCGTGACCTTCCCCGAGGTCCGCTTCACCCTGCTCAGCGACGGTCGCGAGGTGCTCGGCTGCGGCGGCCAGAGCGACCCGGCGGCGATCCTGGCCCGCCTGATCGGACCGGAGATGGCCGACCGCCTGGTGACCGTCGAGCAGGCCGACCTGGAGGGCGCGCCCCTTCACCTGCGGGCGGTGCTGGCCCCGCCCGACCTGGCCCGGCCAACCCGTCAGTGGCTCTTCTTCGCCGTCAACCGCCGGCCGGTCCAGGGGCGGCTGCTGGCGCTGGCCGTCGAGGAGGCCTACCGGCCCTATCTCCCGGACGGCCGGCACCCGGTCGGTGTGTTCCATCTGACCGTGCCGGTGGACGAGGTCGACGTCAACGTGCACCCGGCCAAGACCGAGGTCCGGCTGCGGCGCGAGCGGGCGGTCTTCGCTCTCCTCCAGCGCACCGTCCGCTCGGCGCTTCTGGACCTGGCGCCTCTGCCCGTGGTGAGCCGGGTGACGGTGGTCGAGCCGCCGGCGCCGGCCGCCCAGCCGGCGCTGCCGCTCTCACCCGTTCCTCCGGCCGCCCGGCCGGCCTCGCCGGCCGATTCCCGGCCGGCGTCCGCGCCGACCACCGGCCGATGGCCGGCCCTGCGCGTTCTGGGGCAGGTCCAGAACACCTACATCGTGGCCGAGGGGCCCGACGGTCTCTACGTCATCGACCAGCACGCCGCCCATGAGCGGGTACGCTATGAGGAGCTGCGGGCCCAGCGGGCCCGCGGGGGTCTGGCCGCCCAGGCTCTGCTGGAGCCGCTGGTGGTCGATCTCCCGCCGGAGCACCGGGCGGTGGCCGAAGAGCAGGCCACGACGCTGGCCGAACTGGGGTTCACCGTCGAACCGTTCGGTCCGGGCAGCCTGCTGGTGCGGACCGTGCCGGCCGGTCTGCGCTCGGGGCCGGCCGAGGCCCTGGGGGCGCTGCTTCAGGCGATGGCCCTTGGCCGTCCGCCTGCGGAGGAGACCGATCCCCTGCTGGCCACCCTGGCCTGCCACAGCGCGGTCCGGGCTGGCGATCCGCTGACACCGGAGGCCATGATCGAGCTGGTCGAGCGGCTGGAAGGGGTCATGCACTCGCGCTACTGCCCGCACGGCCGGCCCACCGTGTTGCGGCTCAGCGCCAGCCAGCTGGAGCGGGACTTCCAGCGCCGTTAGGTCAGGCCGCCGCCCGCCCCTCGGCCCGGATGCGCTCCTCCAGGGCCTGGCAGATGATCCCCGGCAGCGCCTCGATATCGGGCACCAGGTGCCCCCGGGCGCAGGCGACCGGTGCGCCGTTGACCACCGGCTCGTAGGAGGCCTTGAACTCGGCCTCGGCCAGCCCCACCCCGAAGGCCAGGACGCTCAGCCGCTCGTGCGGCGGGACCACGCTGTTGCGCTCGTCGATGGCCACCAGCATATCGACCAGGGCGGCGCGGTCCGAGGAGATGCCGTCGGTGACGATCAGAATCGTCTTGAGGCCGCGCTGGGCCAGGACGTCCTGAACGGCCCGCTGGAGAGCCGGGCCGTCGTGGGTCTCGCCGTGCTCGAGGTGGTACATCTCGCGGATAAGGTAGCTGAAGTCCTTGATCACATAGGCTGAGGCCGGGGCGATGTGCATGGAGTCATAGGCGCACTCGGCGAAACTGCGTAGCACCCGCGTCTCCTCGCTGAAGCACATCACCTGGTAGGGCAGTTTCAGCCGTTCGTGGATCTCGATGAAGAGCACGGTCGTATCGACCAGCTGGTCGAACTTGCGCGAGGGGTAGCCGCGCTGGACCACGCTGCCCGAGACGTCGAGGAGGATGGCGTTGGCGAAGTCCTTCAGGCTGTCGTCACGGTGCTGGCGGGTGCCCTTGAGGAAAGCCAGAGCCGGATCGATGATCAGATTCTCTGGGCGGTCCTCGTCGATCTCGCCCGAGTCGCCGCGGCGGTGGCGGCGGGGGCGTCGCCAGGGGTCGCTCGTCCCAAACCGCCGCTGATTGAGGATCTCGACCAGGCCCTTTTTGCCGTCGCGGCCGTAGAGGGCGGCCTCGATGAGCGGCTCCAGCCGGCGGACCGCGGCGATGTAATCGAAGTTCTCGTAGTCCACCCCCTGGCGCCAGCGGGTGGGCCGGAACCGCCGCAGAATGATGGCCGATCGCCCCAGGCCCCGCTGGGGGGTCGGGAGCGGGGGCGGGGCGCCGTTGGCCGGCGAGGCCGGACGGGGCGTCGGCGTGGGCGGACCCTCGCGGGGAGGCTCGGCCTGGTCGGCGTCGGCCAGCCCGGCCTCCTCCCCCAGACTCCGTGGAATCACAACCTCGACGGTCCGGACCGGCTGGTCGGGAGCCTCGGCGGGCCGCTCGGGCTGGTCCGGCTCCGCCGGCTCGTCGCCGTCCTCGACCGTAGGGCTCTCCGGCACCGGCTCGTCGAGCGTGGCGACCTCGGCCGCCCGGCTGATCTCGGTCTGGCTCAGGGCCACCAGTTCGGCGTAAGGGGCCAGGCAGTGGTCGGCCACCAGCGCGGCGCAGGCGTGGTAGTCGGGGGCGAGGAGGGCCTGGTCGATGATCGGGGCCAGCCGGCGCAGGCAGGCGGCCACCGGTCCGTCCACCGCGGGCGTGGCGATCTCGGGCCAGCGCCGGCGGGCCCAGCGCCGCAGAATGGCGTCGAGCAGCTGATGGTGGGGCAGGGGGCGGTCGCCGCCGCCCGGGCGGCGCAGATCGACGCGGGGCCCCAGGTTGAGTCCTTCACGGTAGACGGCCCGGAGGAAGGGCGCGCTGCCCGGTCGAAGGGCCAGGTAGCGTTCGTTGACCCGGAGGTCGTTCACGAGGTTCAAGAGCAGCAGCGCCGAGGCCGCGCTCAGGCCCAGCCGCTCGGCCCGCTCGCCGAACTCGCGCATCACCGCTGCGGCCGCCGGGCCGGTGAACATGGCTTCGGCCACCTCGTGGCAGAGGGCCCCGAGGACCCGGGCGCCGTTCCACTCGCCGAGCAGATGGGCGGGGTACTCGATCCGCCCTGATTCCGGGGCGTAGGCCCACCACGTCCCCGGCGCCAGCTTCACCGGCAGGTCTCCCAGGAGGAGCCGTCCGATCACCTCGACCTCGTCGGGGCGGAAGCGGATGGTGGCGATCTCGTCGAGGACCGCCGTGACCGGACGGATTTCCAGGTCCTGGCTCATGGCGTCAGGAGCCGACCAGTTCGTACTGCAGCAGGACCGGTTCGAGGACGCGCCGGCCGGCCTCGCTCAGACCCTCCAGCACGCCGGTGCGCAGCCGCTGGGCGAAGTCCGTGGGGGTCTGGGCGCTCCGGGCCAGGGCCACCAGTTCGGCGGTGCTGAGGGCGGCGTGGCGGGCGGCCTGCCGGAGCGCCTCCTGGGCGGCCCGCGACAGACCGACCAGGGTGGCCGGGTCGACCCGCCCGGCGGCCAGCCGCCGGCAGTAGTCGATGAAGCGGAGCGCGCTCTCCAGCGCCGGAGCGGTGGCCAGATGGGGCGCCACGTGCCGCAACACCGCCAGCTCCTCATCGAGCGGCGGGTAGTCGAGGGCGATAATGGCTCCGAAACGGTTCTCCACCGCCTCGTTCAGCGGCTTCACCCCCGGCCCCTCCAGGAAGCCGGTGGCGATCAGCCAGGCGTCGGGATGCAGCCGGAAGACCCGGCCATCGGGCAGGGTCAGTTTGGCGCCCTTGTCGAAGAGGCTGTTGATGAGCGAATGGACATCGGGGTAGGCCACGTTGTACTCGTTGACGATGACGCAGTCGCCCCGGGCCAGGGCCTCTAGGAAGGCCTGGGTCGTCCAGCGGGTCACGCCCCCGACCAGGCGGCGGCTGGCGGTTAGATCCCCCTTGGCCGTCTCGCCGGTGAAGGAGAACTCAACCACCCGTTTGCCCTTGAGGTAGGCCAGCGTCCGGGCCAGGCTCGACTTGCCGCAGCCGGTCGGCCCGGCGATGAAGACGGGCCGGCCCAGCAGGATGGCCGCCTCCAGCAGGCGCAGGGCCTGCCAGGTGGTTCGGGTCAGGCAGGGCAGGATCTCGTGCGGCTGGGGAAGATGGCCGGTGCGCCAGGGGACGTTGAGGCCGTACTCATCGCGCAAGGTGGCGGCGATGGTCTCCAGCCGGCGCGGGTCGGTGATCTGCCGGCCGCGGGGGTCGTAGGCGCGGATCTTCAGCCCCAGACCGACGCGGCGACCGTCGTCCGGATAGAACGGCTCGCCGATGAGGACGCGCGTGCCGTCGGGAAGATGTTTCTGGTAGCGTACCCGGTGGACGACCACCCCGTCGCCGTGGCCCGGTCGGCGTCCCTGCGACCGCCGGGGCAGCGTCGTCGGGTCCAGGAGGCGCCCGTCGAGCGTCTCCGGGGGGAGAGCGCCGACGGTCAGCGCCGGGACCGGGTCGAGGCGCTGGGCGCCCAGCGCCTCCTGGATCAGCGCCAGGGCCTTCTCGCGGGCGTCGCGCGGCACGGTGGTGAGCAGCGCCTGGGCGGCGATCTCGCGCAGGGGCAGGCCGGTGATCTGGGCCAGGCCCAGCCAGTGGACCAGGCTGCGGGTCGAGAGGCGGCTCTGGATCACCGGGCCGATCTGGGGATCGCTGCGCAGCCGGGCGGCCAGGGTGGCCAGGCGCAGACAGAGGTCCTGGGGGGCCGTGAGGTTGTGGCGGGCGAAGAGGGCCAGGCGGCTGAACTCGTTGGCCACCGCCGCCGCCTCCTCCTCCGGCGGCAGGAAGGTCATCTCGATATAGCCCAGCCCCCGGCCGAAGCGGCGCTCCATCGCCCGGCCGATGTCCAGGGTGCCGATGTAGTGGGGGTTGGCGGTGCCGATGATGCCGAAGTCGCGATGGACGTTGATCTCGATATTGCCGCGCTGGGTGCCGGAGAGAATGAGCCGCCCGGTATCCATGGCCTGGGTGAAGACCGTCAGGATATCGGGCGGGAGCATATTGATCTCGTTGATCAGGAGCTTTTTCCCCCGCAGCATCGCCTCGACCGCCGGACCGGGGACGGTCACCGTGCTCTGGCGGCCCTGGGCGTCGCGGACCACCTCGACGCTGCGGTAGAAATCGGTGAGGGTGGTGTCGCCGCTGAAGGTCAGTTCGGTCAGCGGCTGGCGGGTGAGCCAGCAGTAGGTCTTGGCCAGGGTCGTCTTGCCGCAGCCGGTCGGCCCGACCAGCAGGACGAAGCCGTGGGCGCTGTCCACCGTGGCGATGCGGCGGAGGATCCGGGCCATCGTCGGGGAGATGTAGGTGAAGATCTCGCCCTCGTCAGGGATGGCCGCCTCCAGGGCGGCGGGGGGGCTCAGATGGTCGAGCTGGCTCTCCCAGGTCGGGTCGAGGGGGCGGCGGACGGGCAGCGGGTCGAGCGGCGGTTCGCGGCGGTACTGCCGCCGGGGGAAGCGGGCGCCGTCGATGACGACGACCTCGGGGTAGACGACCACGCCGGGCCCCAGGCGGGCGAGCGGTGCGCTGGCGGTCTCGGCATCGGCCGGCGGCGGGAAGCGGCGGCCCCGCAGAAGGCGTTCCAGTTCGCGCATCGATGGTCCTGCCCCCATCCGCCCCGCGGACGGGCCCGAAGTCTCTGCAGTGATTATAACACAGCGGTCCACGGCGCTGAGAGCGCGTGGCGCGGAGGCGAGACGGCCTGGCACCGGGCTTGCTCCGGAGGCCGGCCATGCCACTGGAACGGCTGCTGGTCCCGACCGAGCCCCTCTGGGCGCTCATCCTGCGGCCGCTGGGGGTTTTCGTCGTCCTGCTGGCGCTGCTCCGCCTCACCGGCAAGCGCGAGATCGGCGAGCTGACCCCCGGCGATTTCCTCACCCTCCTCATTCTGAGCGAGTCGATCCAGGGAGCAATCACCGGAGGCGACAACTCGCTGACCGGCGGGCTGGTGGCCGCCGCCACTCTCTTCGCCGCCAACTGGCTGCTCAATCTCCTGGCCTTCCGCAGCCCCACCGTCGAGCGCCTGGTCCACGGCACGCCGACGCTGCTGATGCACAATGGTCAGCTGCTCTGGCGCAATCTGGAGAAGGAGAAGATCACCTTGAACGAGCTGCTGAGTCAGCTGCGGGAGCAGAACATCTTCGATCTGGCCGAGGTCGAGACGATCATTCTGGAGTCGGACGGCCGGCTGAGCGTTCGGCGCTGGAACAACGCCGGGAGCGAGCGGATCGACCGGCGGCGGCGCCGCGTCTAGGTCAGGCGGTCCGGTTGGGTCGCCCCCGCCGGCGGGCGACAGCCGGAGCCTGCAGCCGCGCCAGATGGTGGCGGAGCCGCTCCCGCACCTGGCTCAGGTAGCGCCGGTGGTACAGCACCGCCGGCGTCGGCGGCAGGTGCTCCAGCGTGTAGAGGAGGCTGCTCACCGTATGGTACCGGATCAGGAGATGCTCGAGGTCGCTGGCAGCGATGGCGCGGGCGACAGCCATGGTCACTCCTTCTGGGGCACAGGGTTTCGGCTGCATGGGAAAACGGCCGCGGCCTCCTCTTTGTTACAGGCGCAGGGCCGACCGGGGCTCCTCGCCTTGACAGAGGCGGAGCGGGGCTGGTATACCTCTGCCCCGAAGGGTGTGGGCGCATGATCATCTTTCCGGCCATCGATCTCAAAGACGGGGCCTGCGTGCGCCTCTACCAGGGGGATTTTCGGCGGCTGACCGTCTACAGCACCGACCCGGTCAGGGTCGCCCGCGAGTGGCAGCGGCAGGGGGCGACCTGGCTGCACATTGTGGACCTCGACGGCGCGGCCACCGGCGTTCCCCGCAACCTGGAGGTCATTGCGCGCATAGCGGCGCGGGTGGACGTTCCGGTCCAGGTCGGTGGGGGAGCGCGCTCGTTGGCGACGATCGAGCGGCTCTTCGCGGCCGGGGCGGCCCGGGTGGTCCTGGGGACGGCCGCCGTCGAGGACCGGACGCTGGTCGCCCGGGCCTGCGACCGCTGGGGCGACCGGATCGCCGTGGCCATCGACGCCCGCGACGGACAGGTCGCCGTCCACGGCTGGCAGCAGACGACGCCGATCACGGCTCTGACCCTGGCCCAGGAGATGATCGCCCTGGGGGTGCCCCGGATCGTCTACACCGACATCGCCCGTGACGGCACCCTCTCGCAGCCCAACTACCGGGCGATCACCGAGCTGGTGGCCGCCCTGCCGGTGCCGGTGATCGCGGCTGGGGGAGTCAGCCGGCTGGCCCATCTCCAGAGCCTCTACGGCACCGGTGTGGAGGGGGCGATCGTCGGGCGGGCCCTCTACACCGGCGACCTGAGCCTGCGCGAGGCCGTGGCCTGGGCGCGCAGCCTTCCGGCCTGAGGACAGCGGTGCTGACCAAACGGATCATCCCCTGTCTGGACGTGGCCGCCGGCCGCGTGGTCAAGGGCACGCGCTTCCTTCAGCTGCGCGACGCCGGCGACCCGGTCGAACTGGCCGCCTTCTACAACCAGGCCGGGGCCGACGAACTGGTCTTCCTCGATATCACCGCCAGCGCCGAGCACCGCCAGACCATGGTGGACGTGGTCGCCCGAACGGCGGCCGAGGTGTTCATCCCGCTGACGGTCGGCGGGGGCATCCGCTCGACTGAGGATATGCGCCGGCTGCTGCGGGCCGGGGCCGACAAGATCTCGATCAACACCGCGGCGGTTCAGAACCCGGATCTCATCCGGGCCGGCGCTGAGCGTTTCGGCAGCCAGTGCATCGTGCTGGCCATCGACGCCCGGCGGGTGCCGGGGACTGCGCCTCCCCGCTGGGAGGTCTTCACCCACGGCGGGCGCCGGCCCACCGGGCTGGACGCGGTGGAGTGGGCGGTCCGGGGCGTCGAACTGGGGGCCGGCGAGATCCTCCTGACCTCGATGGACCGCGACGGCACCCGCGACGGCTACGACCTGGAGCTCACCGCCGCCGTCTCCCAGGCGGTGCCGGTTCCGGTCATCGCCTCGGGCGGCGCCGGCGCGCTTGAACACCTCTACGAGGTCCTGACCCGGGGCCGGGCCGACGCGGTCCTGGCCGCCTCGATCTTCCACTACGGCGAGTACACCATCCGCCAGGCCAAAGAGTACCTGGCCGCCCGCGGGGTGCCGGTTCGCCTCTGAGGGCGGCGTCAGGACGGCGGCCCGGCGCCTTCCCCGGCGCCGGGAGCGGCGGGTGAGACGAAGGCCCGGGCGGCGGCCGCAAGCTCACCGCTCAGCCCCAGCCCGAGGACGCTGATCCCGAGGGGGATCCAGCCGATGAGGCTGGGGAGCGTTCCCCCGACGAGGGGATTGACGTCGGCCAGAAAGAGCAGGGGGAGACCGCCCGTGGCGTTGACCGCTCCGTGGGCCAGGGCCGGGGCCCAGGGGCTGCCGGTGCGGAGAAAGAGCCAGCCGAGGATCACCCCGAGCAGACTGGCGAAGCCCACCATCAGGAGAGGCCCCAGGAGGGGCTGGCCGGGGTAGTTCAGGCCCTGGGCCACCGCCGGGGCGTGCCACAGCCCCCAGAGAAGCCCGGTGAGAATGAGCGCCCGCCCAGGGCCCAGGGGAAGCAGCCGGGGCAGCAGAAACGCCCGCCAGCCCAGTTCCTCGCCCAGGGCCAGCGGGGTGTTGAGCAGGGGGGCCAGGGTCAGGGCGAAGAGGATCAGCCCCGTTCCCAACAGCGCTGTCGGGACCGGGGCCTCGGACGGCAGGGCCCGGCGGAGGGCCGGGAGGCTGGGGTCCAGCCGGCCGGCGCCCAGGAAGATGGTCAGAAGACAGGTGCTCAGGGTCAGGAGCGGCGGCAGCCCCCAGGCCCAGAGGTAAAAGCGGCGCGGGCCGAGGCGGTTCAGGCCCAGGGCGGCGACCGGCCGCCGGCCCTCGGCCCGAACGGCGAAGACGGCCCCGATCCCGGGCTGCCACATCGCCAGACTCCAGGCCAGCAGCCGCCCGAGCGGGCGGAGAGAGGGATCCAGCAGCAGCGGGAGCAGCAGAAGCCCCCAGGCCGGACCGAAGGCCAGGGCCAGAAAGAGGCCGAGGGACCGGCCCTGGAGAGTCGGCTTGCTTTCTTTGGGGGGCATTCCGCGCTCGTCCTTTCTCCCGGTGGCCCGGGTGTGTGTCGGTGGTTACGGCCGGCGGACGGCGATATAGACGGTGGCCCCGCGCGGCAGGACCGTCCCCGGGGCCGGGGTCTGGCTGACGATGTGGCCGGGCGGAATGGAGAGGAAGAAGGCGCGGTGGGCCTCGGGGACGTCCTCGACGGTCTGGTAGTTGGTGGGGGCGTTCTGGAGACCGGCCTGTTCGATCCGGCGGCGGCCCTCGGCCTCGGGCAGCCCGACGACGCTGGGCACGCTGACCAGACCGGCCGGGAGCGGCGTCGGGGTCGGCGTGGGCGTGGGCGTCGGGGTGACGGTTGGGGTGGGGGTGGGTGGCGGCGTCGGCGTGGGGGTCGGCGTCGGCGTCCAGCGGGGCGGTGTCCAGGCGGTCGGCACGGCGTCGGCCACAAACCAGTCGGTGATGGTCGGCGAGTCGGGGGCGGGTCGCAGGCCGGTCAGGGCGTCCACGGTCGCCCGGACCAGACCTGGCGGCGGCTCGAAGCGGCGCACCGGTCGGCCGCGATGCAGCGCCTCCATGAGACTCTGCCAGATGGGCGCCGGCCCGCTGCTGCCGGTGACCTGACGGGTGGGTCGGTTGTCGGCATTGCCCACCCAGACGCCGACAACGAAGTCCGGCGTGTAGCCGATGGTCCAGGCGCTCTCGTAGTGGTCGGTCGTCCCGGTCTTGACCGCCGCCGGGCGGCTGAGCGTCAGCGGGGCGTCGGGTCCGTAGACGGGCTGGCGGGCCTCGGCGTCGGCCAGGATGTCGGTGATGAGCCAGGCGGTCTGGGGCGAGAGGACCGGTTCACCGGCCGGGGGATGGTACTCCTCCAGAACCCGTCCCCGGGCGTCCTGGACGCGCCGGATGGCCACCGGTCTGTAGGTCGGGCCACCGGGCTGGGGCGGCGCCGGCGCCCCGACCTGCCGACCGCCGTTGGCCAGGGTGGCGTAGGCGAAGGTCAGGTCGAGCAGACGAACATCGGCGGCGCCCAGCGTCAGGGCCAGACCGTAACGCTGGGGGGTGTCGATGGTGGTCAGGCCGAGCCGGCGGAGCAGCGCCACCAGGTCGGGAACGCCCACCTGGGCCAGCGTGCGGACGGCCGGCACATTGAGCGACTGGGCCAGGGCCTGGCGCACCGTCACCGGGCCGCGGAATCGCCCGTCGGCGTTGGTCGGCTGATAGGGGGGCAGCCCCCGTCCGGCCGAGAAACTGACCGGCTCGTCGCGCACCAGCGAGGCCGGCATCAGCAGGCGCCGTTCGAAGGCCAGGGCGTAGGTGAAGGGCATCAGCGTCGAGCCCGGCTGACGCGGGGTCAGGGCCATGTTGATCTGCCCGCTGATGGAGGGGTCGTTGAAGTCGGCGCTGCCGACCATCGCCAGGATCTCGCCGGTGGCGGGATTGAGGACCACCAGGGCGGCGTTGCGGGCCTCGCGGGCGCGCAGGGCTGGGAGATGGGCCTGCAGGGCCCGCTCGGCCTCGGTCTGGATGGTCAGGTCGAGAGTGGTCCAGACGCGCAGGCCGCCGCTGGAGACCCGGGCCGTCCCGTACTTCTGTTCGAGCAGGTGGCGCACGTAGAGCACGAAGTGGGGGGCGCGGAAGTAGCGGCGGGGCGGGGCCAGGCGGATCTCGGCCTGGGCGGCCTCCTCGGCGGTCGCCGCGTCGATGAACCGGTGGCGGACCATCAGCTCCAGCACCTCCAGCTGCCGCTGTTTGGCCGCCCGGGGGTTGAGGAAGGGGTCATACTGGGCCGGGGCCTGCGGCAGCCCGGCCAGGAGCGCCGCCTCGGCCAGCGTCAGCTGCTGGACCGGCTTATCGAAGTAGACACGCGCGGCCGCCGCCGCCCCGTAGGCCAGGTTGCCGTAGTAGATCTCGTTCAGGTAGCGCTCCAGGATCTGGTCTTTGGTGTAGCGCTGGGAGAGGCGGTAGGCCAGGAGGATCTCGCGCAGCTTGCGCTGGAGGCTCCGTTCGTAGCGCTCCTCGGGGTCGAAGAGGGCGTTGCGGACGAGCTGCTGGGTGATGGTGCTGCCGCCGGAGACGATGCTCTGGCCGCGCAGATTCTGGTAGGCGGCGCGCAGCATGGCCCGGAGGTCGAAGCCCGGATTCTGGTAGAAGTAGGCGTCTTCGGTGGCCAGGGTGGCGGCGATGAGGGCCGGCGGGATCTCGCGCAGCGGCACGATCTCGCGCCGCCCGCCCTCCGGCGCCCAGAACTCGTAGAGCGGGGTTCCGTTCCGGTCGTAGATGAACGTGCTGGTGAAGAGTTCGCGCTGGAAGGCGGCCTCGGGCGGGGGGAGATCGCGGGTCAGCCCCTCGATGACCGCGCCCAGCCCGCCGGAGGCGGCCAGGAGGAGCACCAGCCCCGTCAGCGCTGCGGCGGTGGCCCCGCCGAGGATGGCTCCCCCCCACAGGACGGTCAGCCAGAGACCCCGGACGATCCGGGCGGCCAGCGTGGGGCGCCCCACACTGGCCCACAGCAGTCGGGAACGACGGGCACGCGGTCGCATCCTCGCCCTGTCAGCGGCTCGGCCGCTCGCCGAGCGTCACGGTCACCGTCTGGCGGCCGCTGTCGCGGACCACCGTCAGGCGGACCGTGTCGCCGGGCCGGTGGCGGGAGAGGGCCCGCAGCAGGCCGATGTGGTTGGTGAGCGGCTCGTCGTTCCAGGCCACCAGGATGTCGCCCCGGCGCAGCCCGGCCCGGGCGGCCGGCCCCCGTCCGTCGACCGCCAGAATGAGCACCCCCCGCTCGACCGGCAGCCCGTACTGCTGGGCCAGCGAGGGGGTGACATCGATCGGCTGGATGCCCAGCCAGGGGCGCAGGACGCGGCCGTAGCGTTGCAGGTCGTCGATGACCTGTTTGGCCCGGTTGACGGCCACGGCGAACCCCAGGCCGGCGCCGGGCGCCCGTAAGATCGCGGTGTTGATGCCCACAACCTGCCCCTGCAGGTTGACCAGGGGTCCCCCCGAGTTGCCGGGGTTGATGGCGGCGTCGGTCTGGATGAGGTCGAAGAGGACGCGCTGGTCCGGCGTCTCCAGGTAGCGGTCGAGGGCGCTGACGATGCCGGCGGTGACGGTGGGTCCCCCTTCCAGCATCAGGGCGTTGCCGATGGCGATGACCCAGTCGCCGATGACCAGCTGGCTGGAGTCGCCCAGGGGGGCGACCGGCAGGTTGTCGCCTCCAGCGGTGAGGCGGACCAGGGCGATGTCGCTCTCCGGATCGGCTCCCACCACCTGGCCGGCGAAAACCCGGCCGTCGGGCAGGCCGACCTTGAGGGTCGGGCCGCTCTCGGCCACCACGTGGTGGGCGGTGAGGACCAGCCCGCTCCGGTCGAAGATCACCCCCGAGCCGATGCCGGTCTCCTCGGGGACGGGGCGCAGGAACTGGTCGAAGGCGATCTGGCGGATGATGATCTGGACAACCGCCGGACGCACCATCCCGGCGGCGCGGGCGATGGCCCGGGTGTCGCCGGGGATGGGGGGGCCGGCGGCCGGCGCCGGGGCGGCGGTCGGGGTCGGCGGGGGTGGCGGCGCGGTTGGCGTGGGAGGCGCCGGGCTGGGAGAGGGCGCGGCCAGGGGGGTCGGCGTGGGTGGTGGGGTGGGAGCGGTCTGGGCGCGCAGGGCCAGGGCGGTGCAGGCGACGGTCAGCAGAGCCGCGAGGGCCAGGCCGAGGAGCGACAGGGATCGCATCAAGGGCTCTCCTGGTCTGTACTGGCCTAATTGTAGCACCGGCGGGTGTCTTTTGCGGAGTGCTCCCGGTGCGGTATAATGGCAAGCGGTCTGGCCAGCATGAGGGGACCGGCCGGAGGAACCCAATGCCGTTGATCGACCTGCGCAGCGACACGGTGACCCAGCCCACGCCCGCCATGCGCGAGGCGATGTACCGGGCGGAACTGGGCGACGATGTTTTCGGCGAGGACCCGACCGTGAACCGCCTGGAGGAGATGGCGGCGGAGAAACTGGGCAAGGAGCGCGCCCTCCTGGTGGTCAGCGGCACCATGGGCAACCTGGTGGGCGTGCTCAGTCACACCCAGCGCGGCGACGAGGTCATCGTCGGCGACCAGTCGCACATCTTTCTCTACGAGGTGGGGGGCTGCTCGGCCCTGGGTGGGGTGCAGATGCGCACCGTGCCCAACGTGCGCGGCCTGCTCCCCCTGGAGGCGGTCGAGGCGGCGATCCGCGGCCCCAACATCCATTTCCCCCGCACCGGGCTCATCTGCCTGGAGAACACCCACAACCGCTGCGGGGGCGCGGTGCTGACGGTGGAGTACACCCGCCAGCTCTGCGCCCTGGCCCACCGCCATGGCATCCCGGTTCATCTGGACGGCGCCCGCATCTTCAACGCCGCCGTGGCTCTGGGGGTCGATGTCAAGGAGCTGGTGGCCGACGTCGATTCGGTGACCTTCTGCCTTTCCAAGGGGCTCTGCGGCCCGGTCGGGTCGCTCCTCTGCGGCAGCGCCGCCTACATCGAGCGGGCCCGCAAGTACCGCAAGATGGTCGGCGGCGGCATGCGCCAGGCCGGGATCATCGCCGCCGCCGGGATCGTCTGCCTAGAGCAGATGATCGACCGGCTGGCCGAAGACCACGAGAACGCCCGCCGGCTGGCCATCGGCCTGGCCGAGATCCCGGGGATCATCCTGGATCCCACCACCGTCCAGACCAACATTGTGATCTTCGAGCTGGCCGAGGACCGGCTGACGGCAGCCGAGTTCGCCGCCCGGCTCAAGAGCGAAGGCGTGCTCTGCGGCGCCATCGGGCCGCGCCGGGTGCGGATGGTGACCCACTACGGGATCACGGCGGCCGATATCGAGACCACGCTGCGGGCCGTCAGCCGGGTGATGGCCGCCTAGAACCGATGGCCGAGAACGTCGTTCTGATTGGTTTCTCCGGAACCGGGAAGAGCGCCGTCGGCCGGCGCCTGGCCGACCGGCTGGGCTGGCCGTTCGTCGACAGCGACCAGGTCATCGTCGAGCGGTTCGGCAAGAGTATCGCCCGGATCTTTCGCGAGGAGGGGGAGGCGGTGTTCCGGGCGGCCGAGCGCGAGGTCGTGGCCCGGCTCTGCGCCGGCCGGCGTCAGGTGATCGCCCTGGGCGGAGGAGCGGTCGTGGACCCGGCCAACCGGGCCTGGATCCGCCGGGGGAACCGGGTGGTCTGTCTGGAGGCCCGCCCGGAGACGATTCTGACGCGCCTGACGGCCCAGTCCACGGTGGAGGTGCGGCCGCTGCTGGCCGGGCCGGACCCTCTGGCCCGGATCATCGGACTGAAGGCCGAGCGTGCCCCCTTCTACGCCATCGCCGATGTCACCATCGACACCGAGGGGCTGACGCCCGACCAGGTGGTCGAACGGATTCTGGCCTGGCTGAAACAGGTCGGGCCGCCGACAGGAGAGAGCGATGAGCCGAGTGCTGATCCGGCCCGGCGCGCTGGCTGACCTGGGGGCGATCTTCCGGGCCCACGGCCTGGGCGGACGGGCCCATATCATCAGCGACGAGCGGGTCTACGCGCTCTACGGCGCCGTGGTCGAGCGGAGCCTGGCCGCCGCCGGCTACGAGCCGGCGGCGGCCTGCGTGCCGGCCGCCGAGCAGAGCAAGTCGCTGGCCCAGGCGGCCCGGCTCTACGACTGGCTGATCGACCGGCGGGCCGAGCGGAGCGATGTCATCGTGGCCCTGGGCGGAGGGATGGTGGGCGACCTGGCCGGGTTCGTGGCCGCCACCTTCCTGCGGGGCCTGGCGCTGGTCCAGGTGCCGACCACGCTTCTGGGCCAGATCGACAGCGCCATCGGCGGGAAGGTCGGGGTCAACCACCCGCGGGGCAAGAATCTGATCGGGGCCTTCCATCCGGCGGCGGTGGTGGTGATCGACCCCGAGACGCTCCGCAGTCTCTCGCGACGCGAGCTGGCCTCGGGCTGGGCCGAGGCGGTGAAATATGCCATGATCCTCGACCCGGACCTTCTGACGGCCCTCGAGGAGCAGGCCGACCGGTTGCTGGGGCTGGAGATGGCGGCGGTGGTGCCGGTCATCGAGCGCTGCGTCCAGCACAAGCTGGCCATCGTCGGTGAGGACGAGCGCGAGCAGGGCCGGCGCATCATTCTCAACTACGGCCATACGCTGGGCCACGCTCTGGAGGCGGCCACCGATTACGCGGTCTTCCTGCACGGGGAGGCGGTGGCCATCGGGATGATGGGCGAGGCCTGGCTCAGTCAGCGCCTGGGGTTCTGCGCGCCGGCGGTGGTGGAGCGGCAGGCCCGGGCGCTGGAGCGGTTCGGCCTGCCGCTCCAGGCGCCGGCGGTTCCGGTCGAGCGGGTGCTCGGGGCCATCGCCCTGGATAAAAAGTCGCAGGCCGGGGCGGTCCGCTGGGTGCTGCTGGAGGACATCGGGCGGACGCGGGTCACCCGCGACGTGCCGGGCGAGCTCGTCCGAGCGGCCCTGGCGGCGGTCACCCGGAGCGGCGTGGGGGTCGAACGATGAGTGGGGAGCGAGCGACGGAGGAGGCCTACAGCGCGCGGCTGGCCGAGTACCGCCGCCAGATCGACGAGCTGGACCGCCAGCTCGTGGCTCTTCTGAACGAGCGGGCCCGATTGGCCCAGGCGATCGGGCGGCTGAAGGCCGACGGGGAGGACCGGGTCTATCACCCGGAGCGGGAGGCCCAGGTCCTGCGCAACGTGCTGGCGGCCAACCGCGGGCCGTTGCCGGACCAGGCGCTGCTGGCGATCTACAGCGAAATCCTCTCGGCCTCGCGGGCGCTCCAGCAGCCGCTGCGGGTGGCCTACCTGGGGCCGGTGGCCACCTTCACCCATGAGGCGGCCAAGCGCCGCTTCGGCAGCAGCGCCGAGTTCATCCCCTGCCGCACCATCGCCGACGTCTTCCTGGCCACCCAGCGGGGCGAGGCCGACTACGGGGTGGTGCCGGTCGAGAACTCGACTGAGGGGGCGGTGGCCCATACGCTGGATATGTTTCTGGACACCGATCTCCAGATCTGCGCCGAGATCCTGCTGCCCATCTCCCACAACCTGCTCGGGCGCGGCCGGCTGGACCAGATCCGGCGGGTCTACTCGAACCCGCAGGCCCTGGCCCAGTGCCGCCGCTGGCTCCAGGAGAACCTGCCCCAGGCCGAGCTGATCGAGGTGGCCAGCACGGCCCGGGCGGCGCAGCTGGTGACCGACGAGGAGAGCGCGGCCATCGCCAACGCCGCCGCGGCCGAGGTCTACGGGCTGCCGATCATCGCCGCCCGGATCGAGGACTCGGCCACCAATCTGACCCGTTTCCTGGTGATCGGTCCCCGGCGGAGCCCGCCCAGCGGGCACGACCGGAGCGCGGTGATCTTCGCCGTCCGCGACCGGGTGGGGGCGCTGCACGACGCCCTGGGGGTCTTCGCCCGCCACGGGATCAACCTGACCCGGATCGAGTCGCGGCCCTCGAAGCGCCGACCCTGGGAGTATGTGTTTTTCGTCGATCTGGAGGGGCATCCCGAGGACGCCCACGTCCAGGCGGCGCTGCGCGAACTGGAGGAGCAGTGCACCATGGTCAAGGTGCTGGGGGCCTGGCCGGTCGAACCCAGCCCGGTGGGGCGCTAGGCGGCCCCCGGGCTCAGGTTAGAGACGGGGGTAGCGGTTGTGATGCCGCCGGCGCCAGAAGAGCAGGCGCTGCCAGAGCGAGGGGCGGCCGGCGGACAGGTCCAGGGGCCGGCCGCGCCAGCCCGGCCGGAACGGGCGTCGGCGGGCCCCGGCGGCCGCGACCAGGGCCAGCAGGAAGAGACCCAGGCTGGCGAGGGTGACCGGCAGGACCAGCGGCGGCCAGATCGCGCGGAGGGGGTAGGTGCTGATGGCCAGGGCCAGGCTGAGGAGCATCAGGCTCTGGGGCGAGAACTCGAGGCGGAAGGTCCGCAGGGCCTGGCGCAGCGTCGCCAGGGCAGAGAACAGGCGCTGGCGCAGCGGTCGCCGGGGAGGGGGCGGCTCCAGACGACGCAGGATCTCTTCGATTTCGCGCTCGTACCGGGAACGCCGGCCCATGGCTCGCCCTCTGCCCTGATTGTACATCCATGCGCTCCAGACGTCAATCGGCCGGCAACCGTGAGGCCGGTTGCCGGTCCGAGGGCCCGGCGGCGGTGACGCTCGGGCTGATCGCCGACACCCACGACGCTCCCGACCCCCTGGCCCCGATCCGGGCGCTGGGCCGGCTGCCCGCTGACCTGCGGGTACATCTGGGGGATGTCGCCAGTTCGCCGACCGTGATGGCCCTCACCCGCGAGTTCAAGACCCGCCCGGACTGGTGGGAACGGCTCACGCCGGCCCAGCGGGCGCGCTTTACGGAGCTGATTCAGGCCGGACGGCGCGATCTCTCCGCCTATCTCGCCGTCCGTCTGGGCGAGACGCCGGCCGCCCAGGCCCGGCGCCGGGCCGAAACCGAGGCCGCCTATCTGGCCGTGCTGCCCCTCTGGCGCCGGCTGCGCCGGGCCTGGATCCTGGCCGGCAACGTCGACCGCCTCTGGGAATCCACTCCCTGGTTCGCCCGCTGGCGGTCGTCGGTGCGCTATCTCGCCTGGCCGCAGGCCCGCTGGCTGGGCGCGGGGCTGGTCGTCCTCTGGCCGTCGCTGCCGGGGCTGACTGAGGCGGGGCGACGGCGGCTGCGGGCGGCGGTCCGGCGCTGGGCGCGCCGCGCCCAGCGCGCCGCCTGGGTGGTGATCCTGGCCCACGAGCCGCCCTTCCGTGGCCCGACGCCCGCTCGCTATCTGGCCAACCTCCGGGCGGCCGGGCTCCAGGCGACCACGATCCCCTTCTACAGCGGCCGCAATCCGACGGCCGATTGCCTGCTCTGGTTCTGCCGGGCGCTGCCGGCCACGCTCCCGGTCGGGCTGGCCTTCGGGCATCTCCACGATCCGGTGCCGGTCATTGCCGCCGGCACCCGCTTCCTGCGGCTCCGCGAGGATGGCGGGCTGGCCTTCCGGCTGTACGGCTGCGGCGCCCGGCCCCCCGGTCCGGGTCGACGGACCATCGCCCTCTTCGCCGTGCCGGCCGGGGCGGTGGCGACGCTGCGCGCCAGCGCGGAGGGCTTCCTCTTCCGCTGGGAGACTGTCTAGCGGTGCTCCTCGCCGCCGTAGGTCGTGCCCCCGCGTCCGGCGCCGGTCTGGGCGGAGCTTCCGGTCGGGCCGGCGTCGGTGCCGACGCCGACCCCGTGGTGCCGGGGCGGCAGCAAGAGCACGCTGCCGCTGGCGCCGTGTCCGCCGCCGGCCTCGGTGGGCTCGAGGGTGGAGACCATCGTGGGGCGGTGCGTCTTCAGGACGTGGTCGAGGTAGCTCAGGACCGCGCCGGCCGAGCGGAACCGGTAGTCGGGGGGTAGCTGCAGGTAGAGACCGGCCGGAAAATCGGGCCACTGACGGACGATGCCATCGCGGTCCAGGCCGTCGCGGCCCCAGTCGAGGCGTTCCAGGTGGCGGCGCAGCTCCTCGCGTGTCATCTCCCTCTCCGGTGGTGCGGACTCCGGGACCTGGTGCACGCCGGGTGCCAGTCGTCGCTTTGACGCGACCGGCCGTTCTCCCTACCATGAACGCAGTCTCGAGCGGACAGGGAGCCGGAGATGCTGAATCAGGCGCTGGCGCAGGCGCTGGCGGAGATCGCCGATCTTTTGGAGATCCAGGGGGAGACGCCGTTTCGGGTCAACGCCTACCGCGAGGCCGCCCGGCGGATCGCCGCCCTGGCCACCGATATCGCCGAGATCCACCGGGCCGGCCAGATCCGGACGATCCCCGGGGTGGGGCCCTCGCTGGCCGCCCGGATCGAGGAGTTCCTGACCACCGGACGGCTCGCCTATCTGGAGGAGCTGCGTCGGCAGGTGCCGCCCGGGCTGCGCGACCTGCTGCGGGTCCCCGGCCTGGGGCCCAAACGGGCCTGGCAGCTCTACCGCCACCTCGGGATCACCGGGGTGGCGGAGCTGCGGGCCGCGGTCCGCGAACAACGGCTGCGCACGCTGCCGGGTTTTGGGGCGAAGCTCGAGGCCCAGCTCCGGCGCGCGCTCGAGCACTGGCAGGATCTGGCTCACCGCCGTCCGCTGGGCGAGGCCCTCCCCATGGCGGAGGGGCTGAGCGCCGCCCTGGCCGAGTGTTCGGCGGTCCAGGCGGTGACGCCGGTCGGCAGCCTGCGCCGCTGGTGTGAGACTGTGGGCGATCTCACGCTCCTGGTGGCCAGCGCCGAGCCGGCGGCGGTGGTCCAGGCCTTCGTCAGCCTGCCGCTTGCCCGGGCGGTTCTGGACCGGTCGGAGAGCGGGGCCAGCATCCTGACCGAGGGCGGGGTCCCGGTGGCGCTGCGGATCGTGCCGCCAGAGCAGTACGGGGCGGCGCTGCTGGCTTTCACCGGCTCGGCGGCCCATTATGCCCGCCTGTGCGCGCTGGCGGCGCGCCGGGGATATCGCCTGACGACCGGGGGCCTGATCGACGATCGGACCGGCCGGCGGCTGGGTGGGGCCACCGAGGAGGAGATCTACGCGGCGCTGGGGCTGCCCTGGATCCCGCCCGAGCTCCGGGAGGATCAGGGGGAGATCGAGGCGGCCCTGGCCGGCCGCCTGCCGGCGCTGGTCGAGGTCGCCGACCTCCAGGGCGATCTCCACTGTCACTCCGATTGGAGCGACGGGGCCGCCGCGCTGGAGACGATGGTTCAGGCGGCCGTGACCCGCGGTCGCCGTTACCTGGCCATCACCGACCACTCCCAGTCGCTGGGCGTGGCTCGGGGCCTCTCGGTCGAGCGCCTCCGGGAGCAGTGGATGGCTCTCGCCGACCTTCAGGCGCGCTTCCCTCAGATCCGTCTGCTCCGGGGGATCGAGCTGGAGATCCGCCCGGACGGCACCCTCGACTACCCTGACGAGGTCCTGCGCCAGTGCGATTTCGTCACCGCCTCGATCCACAGCGATTTTCAGCAATCGCGGGAGCGGATCACCGCCCGCATGCTTGCCGCGCTGGCCCACCCGCTGGTGGACGCCGTCAGCCATCCGCGGGGGCGCATCATCGGCGGGCGCGCGGGCTATGAGCTCGATCTCGAGGCCGTCATCGCGGCCGCTGCCCGCTCCGGCAAGGCGCTGGAGATCAACGCCAACCCCAACCGCCTGGATCTGGACGACCGGAGCGCGCGCCGGGCAGCCGAACAGGGTGTCCCGCTTCTCATCAACACCGACGCCCACGCGCCAGGCGACTTCGACCTTCTGCGCTACGGTGTCGCCGTGGCCCGACGGGCCGGGCTGGGACCCGCCCAGGTCCTCAACACCCGCCCGCCCGAAGAGTTCCTGGCCTGGCTGGCCCGCCGTCGGCGTGGCTAGCCCGGCGCCTCCTCTGGCCGCCGGCCGGTGAAACAGTCGGCGGCCAGGCGGAGGAGCCCGGCGCCCAGCCCGGCGGCCAGGGCCAGGCCGCGCAGGAACATCAGCCCGGGGGCCACGAGCGCCGCCCCCGGGTCGCGCCGGTGCGTTTTGCGGACGAACGGTCCGGTGCTCGCCAGGAAAGCCAGCCCCAGGAGGCCGCTGACCCGCCATCCGTGGCGGGTGAACGGGCTGAGGGCAAGGCTGAGGGCCAGCAGCGGGGCCAGGCCGACCTGGAGTTTGAGGCTGGTGGGCGTGTGGCCGTCGTCCAGGGCCCGCTCCGGGTAGCGTCGGTAGACCAGGAGCCGCCAGTAGCCATAGCGGAACTTCCGTCGGAGATAGTGTCGGAGGGCGATGGCGTGCTGGTGGTAGACCCGGGCCTCGGGGGCGAAGACCAGGCGGTGGCCGCGTCGGGCCAGACGGAAGGAGAACTCGATATCCTCGGCCGAGGGGACGGGGAAGACGGGGTCGAAGCCGCCCTCGGCCAGAAAGATCGCCCGCCGGTAGGCGGCGGCGTAGCCGTCGACAAAGGCGATGCGGTCGCACTGGCGCAGCCGGTCATACTTATCCTCGTACTCGGCCTGGATGAAGCGGGGCAGCAGGGCCCGCTGGGCCGAGCGGTAGGCCCCCTTGACCCCGACCACCGTCGGGTCGGCGAAGGGGGCCAGCATCCGTTCGAGCCAGTCGGGACAGGGGGCGCAGTCGGCGTCGGTGAAGACGACGATGGTCCCCCGGGCGATGGCGGCGCCGGCGTTCCGCGCGGCGGCCGGTCCCTTGCGGGGCTGCCGCAGGACCTGCACGCCGAACGCCGCCGCCACCCGGTCGGTGCCGTCGGTCGAGCCGTCGTCGACGACGATGATCTCGTAGCGCTCGGGGGGCAGCGTCTGGCAGAGCAGGGCCTGCAGGCAGGCGCCGAGGGTGGCCCGGGCGTTGTGGGCCGGAACGATCACCGAGGCCAGCAGTTCGGTCACGGCCGGCTCCTTTCCAGGGGGTCGGTCGCCGGCCGGGGCGCGGGCGGCCGGATGGCCAGGCCGGGCCGCACCCCCCAGTACCAGGCGCAGAGCAGGCCGGCCACGGTCGGCAGGACGACGACCAGCCCGTGCAGGAGAACGGCGTAGCTCAGGGCCGTGGCCTTGGGCAGGCCGAAGCCTCCCAGGGTCAGGACGACCAGATAATGGAAGACGCCCAGACGACCGACCGTGGCCGGAACCGTCCCGCCGACGTAGAGGACGATCAGGAGAACAGCGGCCGCGAGCAGGCTGGCCGGGAGGCCCAGCGCCAGGAGGAGTCCGTAGTTGGTCAGCAGGCCGGCCCCTATCACCACCAGCGACCACCCGCCAGCCAGGGCGGCCCGCCGGGGTGCGCCCAGAGCCCGGAGAGCGCTGGCCATCTCCCGGCCCCGGCGGGCCAGGTCCCAGCGGTGAACCCACGGCCACCGCTCGAGCCTGACCCCGATCTGGGGCAGACTGGCCAGGACGAGGCCGATCAGTCCGGCTCCCAGAATGGCGGCGCCGACCCGGGGCCACGGCAGCCACGCCGGCAGGGCGACCAGCGGCAGCAGAACGGTCAGGAGCAGAGCCAGCGTCAGGGCGTCCAGCGCCTTCTCGACCAGGACCGTCCCGAGAAGCAGGCTGCGGCTCAGGCGAAGGCGTTCGCCGACGAGGTAGACGCGGACGATCTCCCCCAGACGGACCGGGACCAGGTTGTTGACCGTCTGTCCCACCAGGATGCCCGCCGTGAGGGTGACGAGCGGCGGGCGGGCGTGGGGGGCGCAGAGGACCTGCCAGCGGCCGGCCTTGGCCAGGATCGAGACCAGAACCATCCCGGCCGCCAGGGCCAGCGGCAGAGGCTGGACCTGGCTCCAGTGGGCGGAGACACTGGCCAGATCGACGTCGTGGACGGCCAGCACCGTGCAGAGGAGCGCCAGCGCGATCCCCCCTCCGGTTCGGACTAGCGGGACGGCGCGGGACGCCACGGCCACCTCCTTTCTCGCGGCAGATGCTGAAGATGGGCGAAACGCCGGGCGACCACCCACGGAGCGGCCGCGGGAGCCAGGGCCCGCAGGGCCTCCCGGTCGGCCGGGAGAGGCTCGCGACCGCGCCAGACCGCCGGCAGTCCCCACCAGCCGGCCAGGCGGCCGGCCAGGGCGGCCCAGCGGGCCGGCCACGGGCGCCCGGGCGCGGGCCAGAGGGCGTAGCTGGCCAGGGCCAGGAGGTCGTAGAGCAGGATGAGCGGCAGCCGCCGGAGCAGCGGCCCCCGTGGGTAGTTCTGGGCCAGCAGCCAGAGCTTGTTCCGGCCGAGGAGGTAGCGTTTCCACGGGCTGTCGTCGCCCAGGGTCGCCGCGTGCAGGTGGTAGACGCGGGCCTGGGGGGCGTAGGCGCAGGTCCAGCCGGCCCGGCGCAGGCGCCAGGCCAGGTCCACGTCCTCGAGGTAGCAGAAGAAGCGACTGTCGAAGCCGCCGACCTGCCGGACCGCTTCCCGCCGGTAGAGGGCCGCCCCGGCGCAGGGGCCGAAGGGCGGCGCCGTAGCCTCCTCGCCGTCACGGCGGCCGCCATCGCGGTCCCAGGCGAGGCCCAGGACGTCGAGGTCGAGGCCGGTGCTGTTGAGGCGGTCGGGCTGGTGGGCGAAGAGCATTTTACTGGCGCACATGGCCGCGCCGGGGGTGGCCAGGAGAGTCTCGACCAGAGCGGCCAGCCAGGTCGGCTCCGGCCAGCAGTCGTTGTTCAGGGTGGCGACCAGCGATCCGCGGGCGGCGGCCAGGCCGTGGTTGGCGCCGCCGGCGAAGCCGCGGTTGACAGGGAGGCGTAGCAGCCGCACGGTCGGGAAGTGGCGGCGCAGCCAGGGAACAGTCCCATCGGTCGAGCCGTTGTCGACCACCAGCACCTCGAAGGGCCGGTAGGTCTGGGCCAGGACGGCCGGGAGCGTCTGTTCCAGCAGGGCCCGGCCGTTCCAGGTCACGATGACGACCGTGGCCAGGGGGCGGTCAGTCGACATCGGTCTTCTCCGCGTGGGAGGGTGGGGCTGACCAGCCGTCCTGGCTCCAGGCCAGCAGCGCCGCCACCAGAAGCCCCAGGGCGAGGGCGTAGCCGGCGAGCAGGGCCGCGTAAAGGGCCGGCTGACCCCAGAGGCCAGGCCGGCCGGCCGCCAGCCGGTCCAGCAGCGTCGGCAGGATGGCGAGGGGGGGTGTTCGGTAGCCGAGGGCCAGCATCAGGTCGCCGGCGGCGGGAACGCCGTTGAGGTACAGGCGGCCGCGGGGGAAGTAGTCGTGGCGGGAGGCCCAGGCGGTGAGGGCCTGGCCGGGGCGGCCGTCCGGCGACTCCAGGACGAGATAGTAGACCCGGTCGGTCGAGTCGGGCTGAGGAGGAAAGGTCAGGCGGTAGGGGGCGTTATCCTGGACCGTCCGGCCGGCGATCTGGCCGGCGGCGACCAGGGGACCGTCGGGGCGGTCGCGGTGCAGGCGCCAGAGAAGGGTGACATCGTTGACCCGCCGGTAGGTGGCCAGGTGGAGTTCGACCGCGCTGAGGCCGGGGAGTCGAGCCTGGAAGCTCTGGGCGACGCGGTTGTCGGGCGTGATCTCGCCGACCGGCTGCTCCGGCCGGCTCTGCAGGGTGGTCCAGACCTCCACCGGCCAGGTGGCGGCCAGAACCAGGGCCAGGAACAGAAGACCAGCCAGTCCCGTCAGTCGCGCCATCGCCGTCCTTCAGAAGTAGAAACTGGGCAGGAGAGACCCGACCAGACAGGCCGTGTCGAAGAGCAGACCGGCCACAATCACGCCGGCGCCCAGGGCCGGGCGGAACGGGCCGCTCCAGCGGCGAATCCCCACCAGCAGCAGCAGGACGAACGGCCCCAGCGCCGGGAAGAGATAGCGTCCCTGCGGGAAAGCCGCCGCGCTGTAGGTGGTGTAGAAGAGCCAGGCGGCGCCCAGGTTGGCCCCCAGCAGCCCGAGGGCCATAAGGACGCCCCGCCGCTGGACCGGGTCCAGGGGAGACCGCCCGGGCCAGCCGAGGGCCAGGACGGCGCTGGCCAGGCCGGCCGCAGTTAGTCCGGCCAGCGCCCCGTACCACGGGTCGGGCAGGGGGTGGGCCACCCAGCCCCAGGAGGCCCAGAAACTCTTGAACTGCTGGACCAGCCAGTAGTCGGCCTGCTCCCGCAGGACCGGGCCGAAGACGGTCGGGCGGAGCAGCTGGGAGAGCTGCTGGGAGGCGGCGTCGAGGTCGAGGAGATAGCTCCGCAGGAACCAGTCGGTCAGCGGCTGGCGGCCGCCGGCCCCCAGGCGGTGGAGAGCCACGGCCGTCGCAGCCCCCAGAACCAGCGCGGCCCCGCCCCCGGCCAGGACGGCCGCCAGCCGGGCCCGGCTCCAGCGCCCCAGAACCAGCAGGAGCAGCCAGCTGGCCAGGAGGAGGGGATAGAGCGAGCGCTTGGTCAGCAGACCGGTGAGGGTGAGCAGGCCCAGAGCGCCGGCCGTCGATCCGCGCCAGCCATGGCGCAGGACCACGGCGGCCGTCCAGAAGAGCGCGCTGCCCACGAGCGTGGCCAGGTTGTCGCTGTTGTAGGTGCTGGCGATGAACGTCGGCTGGGGCAGAAACGCGACCAGGCCGGCGCCGGCCAGCGCCAGCGCCGGCTCAGCCGGGAAGAGCGCCCGCAGGGCGCGGAAGAGGCAGTAGATCACGAGGACGTTCAGGGCGACGCTCACCAGCCGGAGGAGAAAGAGCTGACTGACGAGCGGTTGGTCGGATGTTAGCCAGGCGACCGGCAGGCTGAGGATGTAGTAGAGCGGCTGGCGCATCAGGAGGGTGGGCGCGCTGGGCCAGAGCTGGCCGAAGTCCGCGGGCAGCGGCACCGGCGCCGGACGGCGGAGGTGCCACCAGAATTCGAACGCCTCCATCGAGGCGATGATGGACCGTTGCAGAGGGGGTGAGGCGTCCTCGAGACCGATGGGCCGCCCTTTGAGCCGGAGCAGCAGCACGTACTCGAGGTGCTTGGGCTCGTCGGGCCCCTGCCAGGGCGGCACGAGCAGGCTCCAGAGGAGGCCGCGCAGGGCGACCAGGCCGAGGAGCAGCCCCAGGAGGAGGCGCGGGCTCTCGGAGGTCGAACCGGAGGGGCGGTGGATGGCGCTGGCGGTGGGTGAGCCCGGTGGCCGGACCATCAGTACCCCTCGTACTCGAGATACAGCGGCTGGGGGCCGACCGTCAGGGACGCGGCTGGCGGTCGGGGCTGGCCGTCGCGGTCCAGCAGGCGGGCCGGGGGCTGGGGGAGGCGGACGGTGCGCTGGACGTTGGGCAGGTGCGGTCGGAAAGGGGGAAGGTCGGCCACCGGCGCCGTGGCCCAGATCACCTGGATCTGGGTGCCGCTCAGCGGCGCGTAGAAGAGGTAGCCCTCGACCCCCTCGGTGCCCAGATCGCCGGGGGTGAGGGGGCGGACGAACACCGCCTGGTCCAGGCGCTGGCGCAGGACCTGGAGCGCCCGAAAGGCCGGGCGGGGGATGCCCTCACGGGTCACCAGACCGTACCGGGCCATGCCGGGCATGGTGAGATCGACCAGGTTGAACCAGATGACCGCCTGAAGGTCGGCGGCCATCCCCCGGACCATCGCCTGGACAGCATAGGTCGCCTGCCAGTCCGGACTGCCGCCCCGGTCGGGGTCGACCCAGGCGCCGATCTCGGTGCACAGCACCGGCTTGCTCACCCCGTAGGCCGCCAGCGTGCGCCGCAGAAAGGCGGCCTTGCCCATGATATCACGGCCGTGGGGTTCCCAGCGGGGGCGAAAGTTGGGGTAATAGTGAAAGTTGGCGATATCGAAGAAGGCGCCACCCCCGGCGGCCAGGACGCGGTCGAGGAAGTCGCGGACAAAGGGGCCGGGTCGATGAGGGTGCAGGTCGTCGTCGGTGAACCAGTCGAGGGCCAGACCGCCCATGACCAGGTGGGCGGTCGGGTCGGCCGCTTTGAGGGCCGGATAGACCCGGCGGAGCAGCGCGGCGTAGGCCTCCGGCGCCCGGCCCCAACTGCCCCCGAGCCACCGTCGCTCGAAGTCACCGTTGTCCGGCTCGTTGAAAAGCTCCCAGTGTTTCACCCCGCGTGGGCCGTACCGACGGGCCGCCGCGGCGAGCAATCTGGCGAACGCCTCCTGCCCGGCCTCATCAAGCGGTCCGCCGGGCTCGGGCCCCGCCCAGGGCGGAACGCCGGTCAGAACGACGAGCGGCCGCAGCCCCCGCTCCAGCGCCGCCGTGAGGAGCCGGTCGGCCGCCTCCCACTGAAAGACGCCGGGCTGCGGCTCGAGGTCCTGCCAGCCCAGGAGCAGGCGAACCCAGGTCACCCCGATCTGCCGGGCCAGGTCCAGACCGGTGATCGGGTCGATGTCGACGATCTCAACGCCCAGGGGCAGCGCGGTGGGCGCGGTCGGACCGGAGGACGGGGAGGGCCTCCCCGGCCAGTCCGGCAGGCCGGGACCCCACCGGCCCAGGGCGTAGCCGCCGGTCAGGCCGGCCAGGAAGCCCGCGCCGGCGGTCAGCAGTGAGCGCCGGGTGAGCCTCTCAGTCCAGGGCAAAGATCCACACCCCCTCGCGGGCGTAGAGCGGTCGGCCGCCGGCCCGGAGCAGCTGGTCCGGCCGGAGCGGTCCCCCCTTGACGCCCAGGTACGCATGGGTGATGCCGAGGGCGCGCAGACGGGCCCGGATCTCCGGCTGGCCGAGCGCCTCGGGCGGCAGGTGGGCCAGCCAGAGAATCAGGTCGCGGTAGCCCGGCGGGGTGCGCTCGCTGACGTAGAGCAGCGGAGGCAGGGTGGTGGAGCGCCCGGTGGTCAGCGGCAGCCACCAGCCGGCGTCGGTGCCCGCCGCCGCCAGATCGCCCAGCGCCGGCAGACTGTTGACCAGAAAGCGGGCGGTCGGCGGGGTGTTCTCCCGGACCCAGGCGAAGGCCTGAAGGTCCGCCGGGTAGACCAGCCGGTAGCGGTCGTCGCGCACCGCCAGTTGACCGGCCAGGGCCAGCAGCCCGGCCAGGAGGGCGAGTCCGGCCGCGATCCGCTGGCGCGCCGGGCCTGGCCACCGGCCGGCCGCCCGGTCGAGGGCATAGGCGGCCAGCGCGCTCACCGGAATGTACAGAGCGATCTCGACCGCAAAATTATTGAGCAGAGGTGTCCAGGGCAGTCCCAGGGCGGTGGTGTTGGCGGTGGCGTACAGACCGGCCAGCCAGACCGGGAGCAGGAGCAGGCGAGACTGACGGTGCCGGAGGGCGAGAAGCAGCCCCCCCAGGGCCAGACCCAGCCAGACCCAGCCGACGACGAACCCGTAGTCGCCGAAGGCGGTGTAGGCGGCGACCCAGTCGGCGGCCGGGGGACGTTCGTTGACGAACTGCTGCCGGTGGTGCCAGAGGCGCCACCACCACGGGGCGCTCAGGGCCAGGCTGCCGCCGAGGAGCAGGGCCGCCCGCCAGAGAAGCGCGCGTCGGGCGGGCCAGCCGGACGCGGTGAGGAAAAAGAGAAGGACGACCAGGCCGGTCCAGAGGCCGAGGAGATAGGTGACCCGGACGTGGGTGAGCATCACCGCGGCCAGCAGGAGCGTGGCCAAAAACCAGCGGCCCCGCGCCCCCGGCTGGCGATCCTCGAGCGCTCCGGCTACCAGCGGCCAGGCCGCCACCATCAGCACCTGCCCGGCCAGCTGGGTGTAGCGGCCCCAATTGACATAATATGAGGGCATGGGCAGCAGCAGGCCGGTCAGGACGCCGGCCAGCAGGCCGGCGGTCCCGCTTCCGGTCAGCCAGCGGGTGGCGAGGTAGGCGGCGGGCAGGGCGAGGGCGTTGAGCAGCTGACCGGTGACGAGGACCGCCTGGGGAGGAGCCAGCCCCAGCCCCCAGCCGACGACGGCGGCCATCAGGTGAAAGCCGGCGTGGTAGGTCATGGTGGCGAGCGGCAGGTCGGGCTCCCAGGAATCCGGCAGGGCTCCCCGCTCCATCACCAGACGGGTCAGGAAGGTGTGCTGGTAGCCGTCGCCCCAGAACGGCAGATCGAAGTCGCGCACGGCCAGGAGCTTCGCCCCGCCGGCCAGGAGCGTGAGAATGAGCGCCAGGGCGACCTCGCCGGCCGGCAGGAAGTCGGTCTGAGCTGGACGCCGCCGCCAGGCCAGGAGCAGCCCGCCTCCCCCCAGAACCAGCAGCAGCGGCAATGTGAGCGGCCCCGGCGCCAGGCCGAGGACGGCGGCCCAGGTGAGCACCGGCGGCACCAGGGCCAGGCTGAGAACCGGCGCCAGGAGAAGCGCCGGCCGGAGCGGCTGGCCGGCCGCCAGCGCCAGCCCCAGACCGGGCAGGAGCAGCCCCAGGCCGAGCCCAAGCCAGCGGACCGAGAGGGCCGCCCGCAGCTCGGCCAGGATGTCCCCCAGGCTGAGCCGGTAGAAGGCCAGGAATGTCAGGCTGCCCGCCTGCTCGCGGCCGTTGACCAGCAGCCGGCCGCCGTCCACCGCCGCTCCCGGTCCCAGGGTGACCTGGTAGCCGCTTCCCGGGGCGGCGCCGGGGGCGGCCAGATCGAGCGCGAACCGCCGCCCCGTCGACGACGGGAACCGCACAGTCAGCAGCCCCCGCGCCGGGACCTCAAACGGACGGAGGGTGAGCTGGAGCGGCCGGTCGGGGGCGTCCAGCGGGGTGAGGCGGAGGACCAGCGGCTGGGTCGCCCGGTAGTCGGGGTTCGTCACCGCCAGGTCCAGGCGCTGGAGGCCGGGGCGGGGCAGGCGGAACTCCTGGCGCAGGGTGGCTGGCCCGGCCAGTTCGAAGGTCTGGCCGGTCTCGGTCTGGGCCAGGCCCACCATGTCTGTCGCCAGGGCGTCGCGGAGCGGCGAGCGGACCAGGAGCAGGAGGAGGCCGCCCAGAAGGGCGATCGCCGCTGCCCACCGAGCGGCCCGCCGGCGCGAGAGGCGAGGGTGGGGGAGGACGGTGAGACTGCTCATCGGCCAGCATGATAGCACAGCGTGGGCCTGCTCGACCGGTCGAAGGGCGCCTGAGTGCCCGCCGGCGCGCGGGGACGCTGGCCGAAGCCGGACGGGTCCGTCCGGGTGAGGCCCCTCGCCGTGGCCTCACCGGCCGTGGCGGGGCTCATGGGGAGGGCGCTCGGCCAGGTGGAGGGCCACCGTCCCCAGGCCCAGCCGCTCGTAGCGGACGTTCGTAAAACCCAGCCGCTCCAGGCGCCGGGCCAGGTCTGGGGCTGGTGGGAAGCGCCGGAGCGAGGCCGGAAGATAGGCGTAGGCCCCCCGGTCGCCGGCCACGATCCCGCCCAGCAGCGGGACCACCTGCCCGAAGTAGAGCCAGAAGAGCGGGGCCAGCCAGGCCGGGGGATGGGTGATCTCCAGGCAGACCAGCCGCCCGCCAGGGCGCAGAACCCGCCGGGCCTCGACCAGCCCCTGGTCCAGGTCGGCCAGGTTCCGCAGCACGAAGGCGTTGACCACCCCGTCAAAGGTCTCGTCGGCGAAGGGGAGCGCCAGGGCGTCGGCCACCAGGAAGCGGACCTGTTCTCCCATGGGATGTCGGCGGCGCTTGGCCTCAGCCACCCGGACCATCGCCGGCGCGAAGTCGATGCCCACCACCGTGGGCACCCCGGCCGCGGCCACCGCCAGACTCAGGTCGCCGGTGCCGCACCCCAGGTCGAGCACCCGGCGGCCGCCGGCCACCAGCGCGGCCGCCCGCGCCCGCCAGACCCGGTCGCGGCCGGCGGTCATCAGTCTGTTCATCAGGTCGTAGCGGCCGACGATCCGGGTGAACATCTGCTGGACGGCCTCGGGGACGGGACCGGTCACGGCCCTCCTCCGGCCGTCAGCCAGCCGCAGAGCCGTCGCTCCAGCCTGTCCAGGACCAGGTAGAGCCCCATCCCCAACAGGCTCATCGCCAGAACGCCAGCGTACATCTCCGGGTAGGCCATGCGCCCCCAGGTCTCGACCAGGATATAGTAGCCGAGACCGGCCTGGGTGGCGAACGACTCGGTGAGAAAGAGCACCGCGATGGCCGTCCCGGTGCTGACCCGCAGCCCCGTCAGCACCGCCGGCAGACAGGCCGGAAGGTAGATGTACCGTAGCAGCTGCCAGCGGGTGGCCCCCAGCGAGCGCACCGACAGGACCAGTTCAAAGCGCACGCTGGCCGCCGCGTCGCGTACGACCACCAGGACCTGGAAAAAGAGGATCAAAGCGATGAGGAAGATCTTGGCCGCATCACCCACCCCCAGGAAGAGCATAACCAGCGGTAGAAACACGATCTTGGGAATGGGATAGGTCAGGTAGATGGCCGGCGCGGCCAGCGCGTTCCAGCGCGGATGGTGGCCGATGACCAGCCCGAGAAGACTGCCGACCAGCCCGGCCAGGGCCATCGCCCCGACCACCCGGTAAGCGCTGACGAGCATGTGCTCGCCCAGCCGCCCGCCCAGCGCCTGAACGAAGACCCGCCCCACCGTCGGCGGGTCGGGCAGAACCGGCGAGCGTATCAGCCAGGACAGCCCCTGCCAGATCGCCAGGAGCATCAGCCCGGCCAGAAGGAAGCGCCTCACCCGCCCACCTCCGCCACGACGCGGTCCTGAGCCCGCTCCAGGGCCTGGCGCACCTGGGCGCAGCGGAGGGCGAACTCGACCGTTCGCCGGTAGCCCGGCTGGCCGGCCGCCGGGTTCTCGATGACCTGGCCCTGCCGGATCGGTGGGCGGCCCAGGACCAGCAGCCGCTGGGCCAGGAAGACCGCCTCGGCGATGTCGTGGGTCACCAGGACCATGGTGGTCTGAGCGCAGAGGGCGCCCAGCAGGTCCTGCAGGTCTTCACGAGTCAGGGCGTCGAGGGCGGCGAACGGTTCGTCGAGGAGCAGAAGGTCCGGCTCCAGGATGAGGGTCCGGGCGATGGCCACCCGCTGGCGCTGCCCGCCCGAGAGCTGGGCGGGGTAGCGGTCGGCCACTGCCTGAAGACCAAGCCGCTCCAGCCACGCCAGCGCCCGGCGCCGGCGCTCCGGGCGCGGCACTCCCCGGATGGCCAGCCCCAGGGCCACGTTCTCCCAGGCCCGGGCCCAGGGGAGCAGGCCGTAATCCTGGAGGATCAGCCCGGTCTGGAGACGGGGGCCCCGAAGGGGCTGGCCGGCGACGGTGATCGTGCCGCCGCTGGGCCGGCGCAGGCCCGCCAGAAGATACAGCAGCGTGGTCTTGCCACAGCCCGAGGGGCCGATGACGGCCCAGCGCTCGCCGGGCTGGACTGTCCAGGAGAAGTCCCGGAAGAGCTCGGCGGGCTGGCGGTAGCCGAACGAAAGGTTCTCGACCCGGATCATGCTCATCGGGGCAGGAAAGCGTCGCTGACCATCTTCTCGTAGGGGATGGCCGCCGGAATCAGCCCTTTGCTGACCATCCACTCCATCACGTCCTGGACCTCGGCCGGGGTCGGCACCCGGGCCGCCGGGTAGCGGGGGACGGTGAAACTCTCGCGCAGGCTCTCCGGCACCCGCGCCTTCTCGATGAGCAGCGGCCGGTACTTCTCCGGCTGGGCGTTGATAACGGTCACCGCCCGCTCGTAGGCTCGCAGGAAGCGGCGGACCGCCTCCGGCTGACCGGCCAGGACGTCCTGCCGGACCGAGAGGACGCTGTGCCCGACCCCGCTCTGGCTGTCGTCCAGGAGCAGCCGGGCCCCCTGCTGGAGAGCCAGCGAGGCCATCGGCTCGGGCAGCGCCGCCGCCGCCACCTGGCCCTTGATCAGCATCTCGACCCGCAGCGGGATGCGGGTGACCTCGACTTTCTGGACGCTGGCCGGGTCCAGGCCCTGCTGGCGGAAGAGCCGGTCGACGGCGTACTCGATAACGGTGTTGCTGGAGAGGGCCAGGCTCTGGCCCCGCAGATCGGCCGCCGACCGCGCCGGACTGTTCGGGGCGGCCAGGATATAGACCAGCGCCTTGCTCGGCGACCCCTGGTGGGTCAGCCGGACGATCCGCAGCTGCTCGCCGTCCTTGTTGAGCAGGATGGCCGAGATCATGTCGTTCAGCTGGAGGTCTAGCTGTTTGGCCTGGAAGGCGGCGTCGCGCTCCAGAGCGCTGGCGAAGAGGACCAGGTCGACACGGAGGTTCTCCTCCCGGAAATACCCCTCGGCCTCGGCCACGTACATCGGCAGCACGTCGACGATGGGCAGAAGGCCGACCTTGAGCGTGGCCGGAGCCGGGGTCCCGGGGCGGAGCAGCTGACAGCCAGCAAGAACCAGAAGTCCCACGAGCAGCAGACGCAATCGGCGCCAGATGGGTCCCATCACTCCCTCCGCAGTTCAGTGTCCAGAGCCCGGCCCGGCGGGTACTGGGCCTCGGGCCGCAGCCGGAAACCCGGCAGGTCGAGCGCCTGGAGCACCCGGTCGACGATGGCCTCGACCAGGCTCTCGACCGAGGTGGGCTTGAGGTAGAAGGCCGGCACCGGCGGCACGATCCGCACCCCCAGCCGGGCCAGGGTCAGCATGTTCTCCAGGTGGATGGCCGAGAGCGGCGTCTCCCGCGGCACCAGCACCAGCCGCCGCCCCTCCTTCAGGGTCACGTCCACCGCCCGCTCCAGCAGGTTGCTCGCCCGACCGGTGGCGAAGGCCGAGAGCGCGTCCGTGCTGCAGGGGATGACCAGCATGCCGGCGGTGGGGAAACTGCCGCTGGCGATGGGGTGGCCGATGTCCCGAACGTCGGCCACGATCACCGGCCAGCGGGCGGCCCACGCGGCCGCCGTTTTCTGGAACGGCATCTCCAGTTCCTCGGCCCAGACCCGCCGGCCGGCCGGTGTGCAGGTGACGATGAGCGGATAGCCCAGGGTCGCCAGCCGCTCGACGGCCCGGGCGGCCAGAACGGCGCCGCTGGCGCCGGTGATGCCGACGACCACCGGGCGCTGGGGCTCAGACCGGGACATAGAGCGCTCCCGCCGTGGCCAGAAAGACCACGATGGCGATGTAGCCGTTGACATTGAAGAAGGCCACGTCGACGCGCGAGAGGTCGTCGGGCCGGACGATGGCGTGCTCGTAGACAAAGAGGCCGGCGGCGACGGCCAGCCCCAGCCAGTAGAGGACCCCGAGGCCCATCAGCCGCCCGACCACGGCCAGCAGCCCCAGCGTCGCCAGGTGGGCCAGCGTCGAGAGGTGGAGGGCTGTCGCCACCCCGAAGCGGGCCGGGACGGAGTGGAGACCGGCCTGCCGGTCGAAGTCGACATCCAGACAGGCGTAGATGAGGTCGAATCCGCCCACCCAGCAGGCCACCGCCAGGGCCAGCAGCACCCCCTCCAGCCCGATCGCCCCGGTCACCGCCATCCAGCCGCCCAGCGGGGCGGCCCCGTCGGCCAGACCCAGGATGGCGTGCGAGAGCCAGGTGAAGCGCTTGGTGTAGGGGTAGACCGCGAGCACGGCCACCGCCAGCGGCGCCAGGGCCAGGCAGAGAACGTTGAGCTGCCAGGCCGCCAGGAGCATGATCCCCAGGCCGCCCAGGCCGACCAGGGCCAGGTCGCGCACCCGCAGCCGCCCCTGTGGGAGCGCCCGGTTGGCCGTCCGCGGGTTGCGGGCGTCGATCTCCCGGTCGACGATCCGGTTGGCGGCCATGGCGAACGTCCGGGCGCCGGCCAGGGCCACGGTCACCAGCACCACCTCGCGGAGCGTCGGGGGGGCGCCCCGGCTGCTGGCCCCCAGAAGCATCCCCAGGTAGGCGAAGGGCAGGGCGAAGACGGTGTGCTCGACCTTGAGGGCCTCCAGGACGGTCCAGACGCGCGGCATCTAGGTGCTCCAGTACTCCCGCCAGCGGCGGTCCACCAGCCGGCGGACCTCGTCGCTCATCGCCAGCGGCGCGGGGTAGCCCGGCTTCCAGGTGGCGTCGATGGCCAGGGGGCCGTGGTGCTCCGGCCACGCCCCCCGCCAGCGGACCTCGCGGAAGAGAACGTCGCGGGCCGGGTCGAAGCGGGTGAAAATACCCCAGAGGAGGTCGGTGTCGTCGTGCAGGTCCACGTCCGGGCTGACGGCGACGATGAGGGACGGCCCCCCGACCGGGCAGGCCTGAACCAGCTGCTCCAGGACGGCCCGGGCGTGGCTCTCCACCCGGACGGCCAGGAGCGTGTCGGCCCAGAGGCGCCAGGCGCGGACCGTCGGTGCCACCGTCCGCGGGTCCCAGGAGGGGGCCGGGGGAGGGGCCTCCTCCCCGCCGACCGCCGGCCGCGCCAGCCCCGGCTCGCGGGTGCCGCCCCGGGTCGCATCGAGGATCATCTTGCTGCCCAGGTGCATCTGGCCGCTGGTGAAATCGAGGGTGTCGAGGGCCGTCGCCGGGAGCAGGGTGAAGTCGTGGCGCGGGTCGAAATAGGCCCGAATGGCCCGCAGGACGGCGCCGAAGTCGCGGGGGTTGACCTCCTCATCGACCAGGATGAGGCACTTGGTCAGCGACAGCTGCCCCTGGCCCAGAAGCCCCAGTCCGGCTTTGAGGGCCTCTTTGGTGTAGCGGACGCGGACCGCCGCCACCAGCAGGTTGTGGAAGCCGGCCGGGGCGTAGGCCCAGAGGTCGCGCACCTCTGGCTGGACCAGCCGGACCAGCGGGGCGAAGACCTCGGTCATCGCCTCGCCCAGGACAGTGTCCTCCTGGGGCGGGCGCCCGACGACCGCCGCCGGATAGATGGCCCGCCGGCGGCGGGTGAGGCGACGGAGGTGGAGGACCGGGAAGGGGGCGGCCGCCGAGTAGTGCCCGAAATGGTCGCCGAAGGGCCCCTCCAGCGCCCGCTCGCCGGGGAACGCCCAGCCCTCCAGAACGAACTCGGCGTTGGCCGGCACCAGGAGCGGCACCGTCTGGGCCGCCACCACCGGCGTGGGCCGGCCCCGGAGCACCCCGGCCACCACCAGCTCGTCGAGCGGCTCGGGCAGGGGGGCCACCGCCGCCAGCAAAAGGGCCGGGTCGCCACCCAGGACCACCGCCACCGGCAGCGGCTGGCCCAGCCGTTCGGCCTGGGCGTAGTGGAAGCCCCCGCCCTTCTGAATCTGCCAGTGCAGGCCGGTGCGGTCGGGCCCGAACACCTGCAGGCGGTAGACGCCCAGGTTGCGCCGGCCCGTGAGCGGGTCCTGGGTCAGCACCAGCGGCAGGGTGAGGAACCGGCCGCCATCGCCCGGCCAGCACTGGAGCGCCGGCAGTCGGCCGAGGTCCGGCGGCTCGCTGACCTCCTGGACCGGGGCCCGCCGCACCGGCCGCACCCGTCCGTTGAGCAGACGTCGGAGCGTCTGACGACTGCGCCAGAGCCCCCCCAGGCTGGGGGGCGTGAGTCGTTCGACCACGGCGGCCAGCTCGGCCCCCAGCTGAGCCGGGGGGCAGCCCAGAGCCAGCTCCAGCCGGCGCCGGCTGCCGAACAGATTGATCACCAGCGGGAACGCCGCCCCCCGGACGCTCTCGAAGAGGAGGGCCGGCCCGCCCTGCCGAACCACCCGGCCGGCGATCTCGGTGATCTCCAGGACGGGATCGACCGGCGCCCGCACCCGGACCAGTTCACCCTGGGCCTCCAGGCACCGGAGGAAGGCGGCCAGATCGTCGAACGGCACGGTCTCACCCCTCCGTCGGCGGCGGCAGGCCGATGCTCCGGAGGAGCAGGGCCCGCAGGGTCGGCAGCGCCCGGTCCAGCGGATCGGGCTGGCCGGTGTAGAGCCAGCGGATGACCACCTCGTTGATGGCGCCCAGCCAGGCGAAGGCGGTGATGGTGGTGTCGAGCGGCGGGATATCGCCCTCGGCCACCGCCCGGTCGAGGTGACGCTGGATGAGCCGGGCCAGCCGGGTGTGGGTCTCCAGCAGCTTGCGGTCGATGGCCGGCCCCACCCCGGCGATGTCGACCAGGAGGATCTTGGCGATCTGGCGGTGGCTGGCGAAGGCCTCCAGGACCGTCTGCAGGGCGGCCGTGACCTTGGCGACGCCGCCGCGCTGACTGGCGATGGCCGTCTCGACCCGCTGGCTCAGGCGCTCGACCAGGTCGTCGACCAGGGCCAGGAAGAGATCCTGTTTGCTGGGAAAGTGAAAGTAGAAGGCCCCCTTCGAGGTCTCCGAGGCGCGGACGATCTCCTCGACCACCGCCCCGTGGTAGCCCTTGCGGGCGAAGACCTCGATGGCCGCCTCGAGCAGGCGCTGACGCGTGCTGGCAGGGTTGCGCACGGCGGACCTCGCACGCCGGTGTAGACCGACCGGTCGGTTTGCTATTGTAGCGCCGGCCGGGTGTTTGTCAAGGGGGCTTGCCGGCTCTCGGCCGTCCCGTGTTCCGCAGATCAGGCGCTTTCTGCTATAATTCCTGCGCCTGAATCCTCTGGTCATCACGCGGGTCCTCAGGAGGATGGCCATGGCGACGACCAACGGTGAGGTCAAAAAGATCCTGATCGTTGAGGATGATGGCGAACTGTGCGAACTGCTGGCGGCCACCCTGCGGGAGCGCCGCTACCAGCCGCTGGTCCTCCGCCGCGGCGAGAAGGTCCTGAAGACCGTGAAAGACGAGAAGCCCCGGGCCGTGATCCTGGACCTGGCGCTCCCCGACCGCGACGGGCGGCAGGTGCTCAAGGAGCTGAAGGACGACTGGGATGCCAAGAAGGTGCCGGTGATCATCCTCTCCGGCTACACCAGCCGCGTGGACTATCAGGCGCGCAGCCAGGTCGAGGCGGTGATCACCAAGCCGTTCGACCTGCAGGACCTGCTGGCCAAGGTCGAGGCGGCGGCCAATAAAAAGCAGGACTGATGGCTCCAGAGCGCGCGTCGGACCGGCTCCGTCCGCGCCGGCTCCTGGCCATCGCCCGCCGGCTGGCGGCGGAGGCCGCCAGCCAGTCCGACCCCGACGCCTGTCTCCGCCTGCTGCGGGCCGGGCTGCTCCGTCTGGGCTTCCGGCGGGCCGGCATCTGGCTCCTCGAGCCCCACGACCCCAGCCTCCTGCGCGGCACCTGGGGGACCGACTGGGACGGTCGGGAGGTCGACGAGCATGACCTCGTCCTCCCGATCGGGCAGTTCGTCGGCTCGCGGGAGATCATCGCCGGCCAGCAGGTGGTCCTGCGGCGGCTGGAGCGTCCGCCGGGACGGGCGGTGCCGGCCCACGGCGCCCGCCCCGTGGTGGACGCGACCGCCCCGCCCAACAACGCCTGCGTGGCCCTCCGGGCCGATGGGCAGATCCTGGGGATCATCTCCGTGGATATGCTGCCCTCGGCCGACCCCATCGATCCCCGCCAGGTCGAGGCCCTGACCTTTCTGGCCGACCAGGTCGCGGTCATCATCGCCCGCTACCGGGCGGTCTCGGCCCTCAACGAGGCCCTGGTCCGTCTGGCCGTCGAGCGAGCCGAGGCGGCCCGGCAGGCGGCTGAGGCGGCGGCCCTGCGGGCTCTGGACCGCCTGAAAAGCGAGTTTCTCGCCACCGTCTCCCACGAGCTGCGCACGCCGCTGGCGGTCATCTACGGCTACGCCCAGCTGATGGCGGCCCGGGGGGAGCGCTTCACCCCCGAGCAGATCCGCCAGATCGGTGAGCAGATCGTCCGCAGCGCCCGGGTCCTGATCCGCCTGGTCGACGATCTCCTGGACCTCGGCCGGCTGGAGCGCCGGACGCTGGTGGTCCAGCCGGCCTGGACCGACCTGACACCGGTCCTGCAGCGGGTGGTGGCCGATGAGCGTTTCCGCCCGCTGGCCGGCCGGCTCCAGGTCGATCTTCCCCCGGCGCTGCCGGCCTTCGCCGACGCCGACCGCCTCCGCCAGGTGGTCGAGCGGCTGCTGGAGAACGCCCTGCGCTATGCGCCGGAAGGACCGGTCTGCGTGCGGGCCGGTCAGGAGCCGGAGGGGGTCTGGATCGAGGTGGCGGACGCCGGCCCCGGCATTCCTCCAGACGAGCAGCCCCGGGTCTGGGAGAAGTTCTACCGTGGGGCGGCTGCGGCCGGCCAGCCCGGCCTGGGGCTGGGGCTGACGATGGCCCGGGCGCTGGTCGAGGCCCATGGGGGGACCATCGACCTCCAGAGCGCCCCCGGTCAGGGCACGCGGGTGCGCGTCGTCCTGCCGCTGCCGCCCCTGGTCGGCGCGCCGGCGCGGGTCAACGGGTGAGGATCCGGACGCTGGCCGAGAGCCCGGGAAGGGCCCCCTCGGGCAGCGTCTCCACCGCGATCTTGACCGGCACCACCGGCTGGGGACGGGCGGGGCCAGCCCCGGCCGGCCGTCCGCCGGGGGTGGCCGGCGGTGTGCCGCCTGGGGTGGTGGCGGGGAGCACCTCAGCCACCCAGCCGGTCAGCGTCCGGTCGAAGGCCGGGAGGTAGACCTCGGCCCGCTGCCCGACCCGCACCGACCGGGCGCTGGTCTCATCGAGAAAGGCCATCACCCAGAGGCGCTGGGGATCGGCCAGGAAGGCGACCGGCTGTCCGGCGTTCACGATCTGTCCCCGGACGACCGCCACCTGCAGGAGTTTGCCGTCGGCCGGCGCCCGCACCCGGGCGGCCAGACGCGCGGTGGGACTGGCGCCCGGCGCCAGGACCAGCGTGAGCAGCGGCTGGCCCCGTTCGACCTCGTCGCCGGCCTCGACCAGCAGGTCGCTGACCTGTCCGGTGGCCGGGGCGCTCACCTGGTGAACCTCGCCGGCGACCACGGCGTTCTCGGTCCAGATAGCCCCTCCCAGCAGCGTCGTCAGGTCAACGCCGACCAGGACGACAGCCAGCACGACCGGCAGGACCGCCAGGGCGATGAAGACCAGCAGACGACGGGGAGACACGACTCCTCCTTCGGAGACCCGAGGCGCGACCCGCCCGTGGGCGGGAGCGATGGGCCGTGTGGCGATTGTAAGCGTAGACGATTGACAAGACGCCGGCAAGCCAGTAAAATGCAGCCTAGCGTTGCCCGCCTGATCGTCTGCTGGAAAGCGGTGGCGATGGTCAGGGGGAGGGAGTGTGCTGAGGCGCGTGATGTGGGTTGACTTGACAAGAGGGGGCCCCCACAGGCAGAGAAGGAGTGAGCTATCACTCCCTGCCGTGGAGGCCCGTCCCAATGATGCCACTGGCCGACCTGTTTGTCCACGTCTTTGTCCTGGTCGACGATGCCCTGCGCACGGGCCGCGTGCCGATTCCTCACCGACCGGGGCCGCCCCCCGTCTGCGCGGAGGCCGAGATCCTCACCATCGCCCTGGTCCGGCACCTGCTCCGGCGACCGAGCGAAAGGGCGTTCCTGGCCGAGGTTCGTCAGGACTGGGCCCACTCTTTCCCCCGGCTGCCAGCCCAGAGCGAGTGCACCCGCCGGGTGCGCTGGCTGTGGGGGGCGTTCGCGTCTCTCCGCCAGCACGTGGTCAGCCCGCGGCCCGAAGAGGCCTGGCAACAGGTGGACACCACCGCGCTGCCCGTCAAGCACCCCAGTCGGGTGCGGGGGCCAGACAACTGGCACGGGCCGGGGGAGCT
>CACRXC010000136.1_pt1 | contig 83730 bp, 84 predicted proteins | sample 5377091 | NCBI WGS metagenome assembly CACRXC01 (sample SAMEA6061845, study PRJEB28556) | metagenome | reverse complement strand
CCTCCAGGTGGCGTGAGGAGAAGGGCCCCGAAGAAACAGCCGAGAGGCGCAGGAGAGCCCTTTCCCCAAACTCGCCCACCGTCCGTGTGACAGTGCCCAGGCCGCCCGGGAGTTGACAGAAGGTCGGTCTGCCTTTATGCTACCGGGGAGGCGCCCGGACGCTATCCGGGCGAGGGGAGGGAGTGCGATGCCGACCTATATCACGCTCATCAACTTCACCGAGCAGGGGATCCGGACGGTCAAGGAGGCGCCGTCCCGACTGGCGGCGGCCCGCGAGGCGGTGCGGGCGGCCGGTGGCGAGGTCAGGGCGGTGTACCTGGTCCTGGGCCGCTACGACCTGGTGGCTATCAGCGACTTTCCCTCCGACGAGGCCTACGCCCGGGCCGTTCTGACCATCGCCGCCCAGGGCGATATCCGCACCGAGACGCTCCGGGCCTTCAGCGAGGAGGAGTTCCGCCAGATCGCCGCCACCCTGCCCTGACCGGCCCGTGGCAGGGCGCCCACCGGCTCGCCGTCTGGCCGTTGGGTCCGGAGAGCCGTCGCCGGGGGCGGGGCGCGCCGCCCCGGGTGGTGACCGCCGGCTGCCGCTCTGTGGTATAACAGGGGGAGAAGGTCCGGGGAGCGCCACCGGTGGGCGAGCCGGTCATCGAGGTCCGTCACCTGACCAAACATTACACCGTCGCCGAGCGCGAGGGCGGTCTGCGGGCGGCTCTGCGGGGGCTGGTCCGCCGCCGGACGCGGATTGTGCCGGCGGTCACCGATATCACGTTCACCATCGAGGCCGGCGAGATCGTTGGCTTCCTCGGTCCCAACGGCGCCGGCAAGACCACCACCCTCAAGATGCTGGCCGGCCTGCTCCACCCGACCAGCGGCGAGGCCCGCGTCCTGGGCCACATTCCCTGGCGGCGCGAGCGGGCCTATCTCCAGCAGATGACCCTGATTATGGGCCAGCGCAATCAACTCTACTGGGACCTCCCGGTCATCGACACCATGCTTGTCAACCAGGCGATCTACGGCCTCTCCGAGCGCGCCTTCCGGACGGCGCTGGCCGAGCTGACCGACCTCCTCGACCTGGGAGACCTCCTGCCCAAACCGGTCCGGCAGTTGAGTCTGGGCGAGCGCATGCGCTGCGAGCTGGCGGCGGCCCTCCTGCACCGGCCGCGCGTCCTCTTCCTCGACGAGCCGACCATCGGGCTCGATGTGACCATGCAGGAGCGCATCCGGCGTTTCATCCGCGAGTACAACCGGCGGACCGGGGCCACGGTCCTCCTGACCAGCCACTATATGGCTGACGTCACCAGCCTCTGCCCGCGGGTCATCGTCATCCACCACGGCCGCCTCCTCTACGACGGAGCCCTGGGCGCCCTGGCCGCCCGGCTGGCGCCGTTCAAAATCCTGGCCGTCGCTCTCGAGGAGGGCGAGGACCCGGCCCGGATCGACTGGCGAGCCTTTGGCGAGCCGCTCGACGGCGCCCTGGGTGAGGGGACGCGCCTCTACCTGCGGGTGCCCAAAGACCAGGCCCCCGAGGTCACCGCCCGGCTGCTCAGCCAGGTCCGGGTGGCCGATCTCACCGTCGAGGACCCACCGGTCGAGGCGGTTATCGACCGGGTCTTTCAGGAGGGGATCGCCCCGTGAGCGGGCGAGCGGTGACCGGGACGCTGGTCGATCTGGCCCGCCTCTACCGGGCGGCTTTCCGGGCCACCCTGGCCATCCAGCTGCAGTACCGGGTCTCGCTGCTTATCTGGCTGCTGGGGCTGGTCATCCAGCCGGTGATCTACCTGGTGGTCTGGCGGACGGTGGCCGGGGCCGGTCAGGTGGGAGGCTACACGGCCGCCGATTTCGCCGCCTACTACCTCACCCTGATGCTGGTCAACCACGCCACGTTCACCTGGATCATGCACGAGTACGACTGGGAGATCCGTCAGGGGAACCTCTCGGCCAAACTTCTCAAGCCGGCCCACCCGATGCACTTCCACCTGGCCGACAATCTGACCTACAAACTCCTGACGCTGAGCGTGGTGCTGCCGGCGCTCGGCGGACTGAGCCTGGCCTTTCAGCCGCGCTGGACCCTCACACCTGCCCAGGTGGGGCTGGGCGCGCTGGTGGTGATTCTGGCGGCGGCTCTGCGCTGGCTGCTCGAGTACACGCTGGCCCTGGCCGCCTTCTGGACCAGCCGGGTCTCGGCCATCAACCAGGTGTACTTTGTGGTCCTGGTTCTGACCTCGGGCCAGATCGCCCCGGTGGGGCTTCTGCCGGGGCCGCTGCGGGCGCTGGCCGAGGTCCTGCCCTTCCGGCTGATGCTCGCGTTTCCCATTGAGGTCCTGCTGGGACGGGTGGAGGGTGGGGCGCTGGTGGCCGGCTTTCTGGGGCAGGTTCTCTGGCTGGCCGGGGCGGTGGTCCTCTTCCGGCTGCTCTGGGCGGCGGGGCTGCGCCGGTACACGGCGGTGGGGGCCTGAATGCGGGCGCTCCGTCTGCTCGGGCTGTTCTTCTGGGTCGGGCTCCTCAACGAACTGGAGTACCGGGTCAACTTCCTGCTCCAGGCCTTGCAGACGCTCCTCTCGGTCGGGACGGCCCTGGCCGGGCTGGCGGTGGTCTTCCAGCACACCCGCAGCCTGGGCGGCTGGGAGGCGGCGGAGCTGGTGGTCCTGCTGGGCGTCTTTCAAACCGTGGCCGGGCTGATGGGCATGGTCATCGGGCCGAGTTTCGAGCGGCTGATGCGCGACGTCCGGGAGGGGACGCTGGACTTTGTCCTGACCAAGCCGGTCTCGGCCCAGTTCCTGGTGAGCATCCGGCAGGTGGCGGTCTGGCGGCTGGCTGATGTCGTGGTCGGGCTGGCCCTGGTGGTGACGGGCGGGCTCCAGTACGGGGCGCGGGTGGGATTGGGACAGGTTCTGCTCTTCGTCCTGGTCCTGGCGGCCGGGGTGATCATCGTCTACAGCTTCCGGCTCATCCTGGCCACGCTCACCTTCTGGGTCGTCCGGGTCGAGAACATCATGGTCATCTTCGGCAGCCTCTACGAGGCCGGGCGGCTGCCGGTGAGCCTGTATCCGGACTGGCTGCGGGTGGTGCTGACCTTCCTGGTGCCGGTGGCCTTCGCCACCACCGTTCCGGCCGAGGCGCTGACCGGGCGGCTGACGGTCGAGAACCTGGCCCTGGCGCTCGTCCTGGCGGTCGGGCTCTTTGGGGTGGCCTCGGCCTTCTGGCGCTACGGGCTCCGCCACTACACCGGCGCCTCGGCCTGAGGCCATCAGCGGCGGGCCGTCCAGGCCGGCTGGGTGTATTTCTCCGAGAGCAGGCGCTGACGGGTGGCCTCCTCCTCGGACGTGTAGGCGCCAGGGGTGAGGATCAGGCCGAGGGTGTCGGCCAGGCCGGCGGCGAGGGCCTCAGCCACCGTCTCTGGCGCGAAGGTCCGGCCGGTGGCGGTCTGGAGATCACCGATATGGGCGGCCAGATAGGCGGCCAGGGCGGCCCGGTCGGCCGGGTCGGCCTGGAGGAGCCAGGCCAGGTTGGCGGCCACCGGCGCCAGGTAGAGAATGCCGTGGAGGAGGGCCACGCCCCGGCGGCGGACCTGGGCCAGGCCGACCAGTTTGCGCTCCTGGAGGGCCAGTTCGTAGGGAACCGTGCCGGCGAAGCAGGCCCGCTGGGCCAGCGGGGGGAGATGGCCGTTGGTCCGGGCCCGCTCAGGGGGGATGAGGTCGGCGTTGAGGCCCAGGCGGGCCAGGCCGGCCTGGAGCCCCTGGCCGAGGAGGCGGTAGGCCTCGATGAGGTCGGGTACGGCTGGGGGAAGGCCGGCCGGCAGAACCAGCGAGAAGCCCAGGGCGGCCTGATGGAGGACGGCGGTGCCGCCCGAGGCCCGGCGGACGATGGTCACGCCCCGGGTCTGGCAGGCCAGCGGATCAAGATCGCTGGCCGGCTGGGCGCAGCCGAGCGAGACGGCCGGACGGGTCCAGGCGTAGCAGCGCAGAGTCGGCGGGCTGGTCCCGGCCTGGAGGCCGAGGATCAGGGCCTCGTCGCTGGCCATCTGCAGGGGGCCCTCGCCCCATTCGAGCCCCAGATCGCGACAGAGAAGCGCCGTCATCAGGATCCACCGGGTGCCGGCAGTACTTCAATTCTGCCCCACCGACGCCGTCGGCGGCAAGGGCAGTCTGCGGCGCCGACGGTTCTCCTGGCTGTCTCCCGATTGCACGGGCGGGCGGGTGGCGGTAGACTATGGGGCCGGAGGGCGAGAGATGTCTCACCGGTTTCGCCTCGACCGGATCGATCAGGTCTGTGTGGTGGTGCGCGACCTGGAGACGGCCCTGGCCCGCTACTGGACGAGCCTCGGCATCGGCCCCTGGCGGGTCTACACCTTCAGCGCCCCGATCGTCAGGGACATGACCTATCGTGGTCGGCCGGCCGACTTCGCCATGCGGGTGGCCTTCGCCCAGGTTGGCTCGCTGATGCTGGAGCTTCTCCAACCGCTGCGTGGCCCCTCGATCTACGAGGAGTTCCTGGCCCGCTGCGGTGAGGGGCTCCACCATGTCGGTCTCTACGTGCCGAATCTCGACCAGGCGCTGCAGGCCGCCCAGGCGGCGGGCTTCGCTGTCCTCCAGAGCGGGCGCGGCTATGGTCTCACGGGCGACGGCGGCTTCGCCTATCTGGACACCGAGGCCCAACTGGGAGTTATCGTCGAGCTCATCGAGGCTCCGCGCCAGCGGCGGCCGCCTGATTTCACCTATCCGCCGGCCGGCGGGTCGACGGAGGCTGGCTGATCGCCCTGGGGGAAGGTCGTGGACCAGCGTGTGTTGTTCGGTGTCTGTCTCCCTCTCTTCGCCAACCCGGGCGTCTTCACCTTCCGGACGCCCTGCTACGAGGCCCTGGACCCGCTGGACAGTCTGACCGTGGCCCGGCTGGCCGAGGATCTGGGATATGATAGCGTCTGGGTGGCCGACCACCTGATGCTGGGCCGCGATGGGGCCATTCTGGAGGGCTGGACGACCCTGGCGGTGGTGGCTGGTCAGACCCGGCGGGTGCGGCTGGGGACGATCCACCTCTGCAACGGTTTTCGGAGTCCGGCGCTGGTGGCCAAGATGGCGGCCACCCTCGACGCCCTCTCCGGGGGCCGGCTGATCTTTTTCTTCGACGCTGGCTGGCGGCGCGAGGAGTTCGTCGCCTACGGCTACTCCTGGGAGGACGACGCGGTGCGTCTGGCCCGGCTGCGGGAGGCCCTGGAGGTGGTCCGGCGTCTCTGGACCGGGGGGCCGGTCTCCTACGCCGGCCAGTACTACCGGCTGGACCAGGCAGTCTGCCGGCCGCAGCCGGTGCAGCGTCCCTATCCGCCCATCTGGCTGGGCGAGGCCCGGCATCCGCTGCTGCTCGAGGCCATCGCCCGTTACGCCGACGGTTGGAACAGCGTGCCGGCCAGTCCGCGCCTTTACGCCGAGAAGCTGGCGGCAGTTCGGGCGGCCTGCGCCCGTCTCGGGCGCGACCCGGCCACCCTGGAGCTTTCGCTGGAGACCCAGGTGCTCGTTGGGGCCGACCGGGGAGAGGTGCGGCGGGTGATGGAGCGGATTGCCGCCCTGGCCGAGCGGTATGGTCAGCCGGCGCCGGAGCCGCTGGGGGCGGAGAGTCCGTGGCTGGTTGGCACGCCGGACGAGGTGGTGGACCAGCTGCGCGCCTACACCGCCCTGGGGGTTCGGCACGTGCTGCTCTGGTTCATGGACTTTCCCGAGACCGCGGGGCTGCGGCTCTTCGCCGAGCGGGTGCTGCCGGCCTTCCGGTCGCCCGTGGCTCTCTGAGGGCCGGAGATCGGTCTTCTGCGATAAGGTTCCCCAGGGACTTCAGCCGACGGTGGGAAACTGGCCGAGGGTGATCGTCGCCGGCTCGAGGCCACGGCGGTTGGCCAGAGTGCGGGGAGTGAGGTCGTAGAGCGTCTCGTGGCCCTGGACGAAGCGCTCCAGCTCGTCGACCATCAGCCGGAAGAAGCGCGGGCCACAGGCCGCCGTCACCCCGGCGATGTGCGGGCTCAGGAAGACGTTCGGCAGCCGCCGGATCGGGCTCTCCACCGGAATCGGCTCGGGGTCGAACACGTCCAGACAGGCGATGATGTCCCCCTTCTCCAGCCGGGCGATCAGCGCCTCCGGATCGATGATGGCCCCCCGGGAGACGTTGACCAGCACCGTCCCTGGCCGGAGCAGCGCCAGTTCCCGCGCCCCGATCATCCGGTAGGTCCGGGGGGTGAGCGGGGCCAGGCAGACCACCACCTCGGTGTCCGCCAGGACGTGCTCCAGGCTGGTGAGAGAGACCCCCAGAGCGTCGGCCACCTCTTTGGGAAGATAGGGGTCGTAGACCCAGATGGTCACCTGGAACGGCCGCAGGAGCCCGACCAGCCGCCGGCCGATGTGCCCGCAGCCGATGAGGCCCACTCGCTTGCCGGTCAGTTCGCCCCGGAGATAGCCGGGGTCGTCGCGACTGAGGCGCACGACCTCGCCGGCGATCAGCCGGCGGAAATGGGCCCCGGCGTTGCGCAGTCCGATGAGCATCAACCCCAGCGCCCACTCGGCTACCGGGTAGGATGAGCCGTGGGTGGTGTCCACCACGCGAATGCCGCGCTGCCAGGCGGCCTCAACCTCGATCCGGTAGGCGAAGCGGTCGCCTTCGAGCTCGCCGATGAAGCGGAGCCGCGGGGCCTGGTCCATCAGGGTGGCGGTGATCTTCGGGGCCCCGTGGCAGATCACAACCGCGGTCGCCGCGCCGATGCGGGCGGCCAGTTGCTCGGTGGCGGTGGGGTCGGGATTGGGCTCGAAGGGCCGTCCTCCCTCGGCCGGCAGCCATTCCCAGGTGGCGAACCGCTCCAGCCGGGCCAGGTCCGCGGCGGTGACGTAGCGCTCGCGGACGTCGCGATTGAAGACCAGCAGCACCAGCGGACGTTCCATGGCCCTCACCTCACAGATCGGCCACCCGCACCGGCTGGCCCTCGCGGGCGGCCGAACGGTAGGCGGCGTCCAGCAGTTCGACGCAGCGCCGGCCGACCTCGCCGGGCGAGTGGTTGGGGGCCCGGCCCAGGATGACGTCGATCAGGTTCTGAACCGGGGCAAAGCGCGGGTAGCGCTCCTCGGGCGGGAGCGGTCCCAGGGTCTCGGTGGCGCCCCTGTGCTCGCGGATGGTGAGCGTCCCGGCCACCATATCGAGCAGGCAGTAGCCCTCGGCGCAGTAGATGCGCAGCTCGTGCTGGCCGCTGTCGCCGACCCCGATGTTGCCGGTGCTGCCGACCGTACCCAGGGCGCCCTCGGCGAAGCGGACACTGATGGCGTCCACCAGGTCGACCGGCACATCGAAGTTGGCCATAAAGGCGCTGACCGTCTCGGGCTGGAGACCGGTGGTCCAGAGGAGCAGGCCGGCCGAGTGGGTGACCTGGAGGTGGCCCTGGCCGCCGCCGGCCAGGCGGACGTCGCGGTAGCTCTGGGGCGTGGGGCCGGTGACCGGATACTGGAAGACCGGCTGATAGGCTTCCGGGCGGCCACGGTAGAACTCGACGACCATTGAGGCGAAGAGGCTGGCGACGAACTGGACCGGGCCCAGACGGCCAGAGGCGATCACCTCGCGGGCCCGGCGGGCGGTGGCGGTGTAGTGCCAGGGGTAGCCGACGATGATCTCCCGCCTTCGTTCGCGGGCCAGGGCCTCGAGGTCACGGGCGTGGCGGGCCTCCAGGACCATGGGTTTTTCGATGAGGACGTGCAGGCCGGCCTCCAGGCAGGCGCGGGCGACCGGGTAGTGGGCGGTGTGGTTGACGGCGATGACCGCGCCGTCGAGGGTCTCGTGGACTAAAAGATCGGCCACGTCGGTGTAGGTGCGTGAGATGTGGAAGTGGCGGGCGGCGGTCTGAAGTCGTTCCGGGTTGGCGTCGCAGAGGGCGACCAGGTCGGCATCGGGGTGGGCCAGGATGGCCGGGATGTGGGTGTAGGTGGCCCACCAGCCGGTGCCGATGACGGCCAGGCGGGCCTTACGGGGCGACTGCATCGTCTGCCTCCTCCCAGGGGACGTGTGCCCTATTGTCTCCCAGGAGGAGCGGCAGCGCAAGATCTGGAGCCACGTCGGGGGTCGCCCATGATCCGACAATCGCGCAGAAAGCGGTTTTCGTCCTCTGGGGCCTGGCTCTGGTTCTGACCTACCTGGTCTTTCTCCCGCTCATCGCCCTGTCGCTCTGGCGGGCGGTGCGGGCGGCCCGCCGGATCGAGGAGTATGTCCAGGACACGCTGGTCGCCGCCCAGGGGATCCAGCGGAACCTGACGGCCGCCGCGCGCCTGGCCGAGACCCAGGCGCTGCTGGCCGATCTGGCCGCCGCCCTGCGCCGGCTGGAGGCGACGCTGGTCCAGCCGGCGGGGGCCGGACCAGCCGAGGAGCGCCGCTGATGGTGACCGTGCTGCTGGTGCTCACGCTGATTGGGGCGGGGCTGCTCGTCGGACTGCTGGTGGTGGCGCCGGTCCAGATCGGGCTCAGCCTGCAGCAGACGGTGCGTCAGCTGCGGGCGGTCAACGAGGGGCTGGGCGCCATCCGCAAGGCGACCGCTCCGCTGGGGAAGATCCTGGGGGCGCTGGTCGCTCAGGCGGGGGCCCTCGACCAGGCCGCCGTTGCCCTCCACACCCGTCTGCACCGTGGACCGGGAGAAGGGAAGGACCGCGATGTGCTTCAAGAACCTGCCGATCGAATTTGACGCCGAAGGTCGGCCCCGCCTGCGCCCGGGCGTCGTCGACCCCTACCGCTACCAGGTCCGGTCGCTGGCGGAAGAGGAGGAGCGGATCGCCGCTCTGCTGGCCCGGAACGGGTATATCCGCAGCGTGGACTTCGACCCGGTCACGCGGGTGGCCGGGGCGCTGGCCTTTCACGCCGTGGTGGACCTGCGCGAGCGCCGGGTGCTGGCCGCCAATGCCATGGCCACGCTCTTCCGGGGCTACGAGGTCATTTTGAAAGGCCGCGACCCGCGCGACGCCGCCTTCATCAGCAGCCGGGCCTGTGGCGTCTGCGGGGGCGTGCACGCCACCTGCTCCTGTCTGGCTCTGGAGATGGCGCTGGGCGTTCAGCCGCCCCCGCTGGGCATCGTCGTCCGGAACCTGCTCCTGGCCCTGGAGTTTCTCTACGACCATCCGCTACACCTCTTTCTGCTGGCCGGGCCGGACTATTCCCAGGCCCTGGTCGAGCCGACCGCCCCCAGCCTGTGGGCCCAGGCCCAGCGGACGCCGGCGCCCAACGCCCACTGGCACGGGTTCCGAACCATCGCCGATATCATGACCGCCCTCAATCCCCTCAGCGGGACGCTCTACCTGGAAGCCCTGCACATGACGCGGGTGATCCGCGAGGCCTATGTGCTCCTGGGGGGCAAGTACCCGCACCCGGAGACGGTGATCCCCGGCGGGGTCACCACCACGGTCTCGCTCTCGACGTTCAACGAGATCTACTCCCGGCTGCTTCAGTTCATCGACTACGCCAAGAAGGCGGTGGCCATCTGGGACGACCTCTGCGACTTCTTCTACGCCGCCAACCCCCTCTACCGCCAGCTCGGCACCCGTCCCAAGAACCTGGCCGACCCCGGCATCTGGGACGACCCGGAGGCCTACGACGCGACCTACGCCCACTGCACGGCCTGGGGCGAGCGCCGCTGGGCCACCCCTGGCGTGATCCTCAACGGGGAGCTGGTGACCACCAGCCTGCAGGCCATCAATGTGGGGCTGGAGGAGTTCGTCGAGCACTCGTACTACGAGCCGTGGGAGACCTATCCGGTCCGGACCGACCCGCTGGGGGCGCCCCTGAGCCCGTACCACCCGTGGAACAAAGAGACCAAGCCCCGGCCGACTGGCCAGAGCTGGCGCGACCGCTACAGCTGGGCCACCTCTCCCCGCTGGGACCGGCAGGTGGTCGAGGCCGAGTGCACCGCCCGCATGTGGATCACGGCGGTGGCCCAGAAACTCCCCCACCGCCGCTTCCTGGAGCCGACCGGGACCAGTCTCCGGATGGCGCTCCCGGCCGGTCACCTGCCCGCCCGGGAACTGGAGTGGAAGGTCCCCGAGGTCTGGAACGCCTTTGAGCGGAACCGTGGCCGGGCCTACTGTATTCCTTATACGGCGCTGGTGGCGCTCGACAACTGGCTGTACGGCCTGGACCTCCTCAAGCGGGGCGAGACGAGGGTTCACACCCGGTTTACCATCCCCAAGACCGGCCGCCATATCGGCGTGGGGTTCTGGGGGGCCGGGCGCGGCTGGCTAACGCATCACGCGGTCATCGAGGACGGGGCGCTGGCCAACTACCAGATCATCACCCCCTCCACGATCAACGCCTCGCCCCGCGACCCGTGGGGAAATCCGGGCCCGTATGAGGAGGCGGTGCTGAACGCTCCGATTCTGGAGGAGTTCGAGCGGACCGAGGACTTCACCGGGATCGATATCCTGCGGGTCATCCGCAGTTTCGATCCCTGCATGCCCTGTACCACCCACGTCATGGTCGAGGGGCAGGATCGGGTCCTGACGACGGAGGTGAACACCTGCGCCTGTGGGCTTGATGACTAGGCGGGTGCTGGTCGGTGGGGTCGGCTACCACCACCTGTCGGACTACAGCCTGGGACCGCTGGTGGTCGCCCGGCTCCAGGCGGAGTCCTGGCCACCGGAGGTGGACCTGCGCGACCTGAGTTTCGGCCAGCTGGCCTTTGTCCAGGAGCAGCTGGCCCAGGAGGGGGTGTACCGGCGCGTGGTCCTGGTCGGCGCGCAGGCGCGGGGTGGACCCCCGGGCGCGGTCCGCTGCTACGCCTGGTCCTTCCGCCTGCCCCCTCCTCTGGAGATCCAGGCCCGGATCGCCGAAGCCTACACCGGCATCATCAGCCTGGAGAACCTGCTGGTCATCGGCACCCACTTCGCGATCTGGCCCCCAGACGTCCGCGTGGTCGAGGTCGAGCCGGCCTGGGAGACCTTCGGCGAGGCCCTCAGCCCGCCGGTGGCGGCGGCTCTGCCGGCGGTCGTCGAAGCTGTTCGCCAGGCGGCGTTGACCGGCTGGAGCGCATGATGAACGAGACCGAGGCGCGGCTTTTCTGGCGCGACGAACTGCTGCAGGTCATGTACTGGCTGCAGGGGGAGGGGTTCAGCGACCTCTGCACCCTGGCCGACCTGGCCCGCTTTCTTCAGGCCGAGAGCGGGCTCGTCGCCACCTGTCTGCACGATCTGGTTCAGGACGGCTATCTCGAGGTGGCCGCGGTCCGTCCGGACGGCCAGGCGCTGTACCGTCTGACCGCGGTCGGGCGGCGCGAAGGCGGGCGGCGCTTCGCCGAGGAGTTCGCCCACCTCCAGCGACCGGCCCATTTCGAGTGCAGCCCGGACTGCCCCTGTCGTCTGACCGGCGATCCGGCGGACTGCCCGACCCGCCGGGAGGGCGCCCATGAGTGACGCGCAGGAGTTCGACCGGCTCGCCCGACGGCTCGATCAGCTCGTCCGCCAGCTCGAGGCCGTTCCGTTTCCCCAGATTCGGCAGGCGGTGTTCGCGGCTCTTGAGGCCCTGGACCAGTTGCACCGACTGGCTCTGACCCGCCTGGTCACCCTGGCGCGGGCGGAGCCGGCCCTTTGGGAGCGACTGAGCGCCGACCCGGTGGTGCGCGAACTTCTGGCCCTCTACGACCTGATCGCCCCATCCGAGCCGGCCGACGACCCCCTGTACCAGGTCGAACAGGCGCTGGCGCCGGTCCGGGCCTACGTTCAGGCCCACGGCGGGACGCTGGAGGTGGTGGGCGTCAGCGAGGGCGTGGTCCAGGTCCGCCTGGCCGGGGCCTGTGTGGGCTGTCCGGGCTCGACGGTCACGGTCCGACGGGGGATCGAGCAGACTCTGCGTCAGGGCCTGCCGGGCTTCCGTGGCCTGGTGGTGCTGCCCGCGACTGCCAGCCCTCAGCCGGCCCCCCGCCGTCCGCGGTGGCAGACGGCCTGTCGGGTCGAGGAGGTGCCGGAGGGAGGACTGCGGGGTCTGGTCCTGGAGGGCCAGCGGCTGGTGCTCTGTCGGGTGGAGGGGGAGATCTACGCCCTGCGCGACGCCTGTCCGGGGAGCATCCTGCCGCTTCATCTGGGTCGGCTGGTCGGCCCGGTGCTGACCTGTCCGTGGCACGGTTGTCGGTACGACGTCCGCACCGGTCGGCGTCTGGACCGGCCCGACGGTGAGCGGCTGGAGGTGCTGCCGGTCGCCGTTCAGGAGGGGGTGGTGTTGGTGGGGTTCGATGTGCCGGCCGGGGCGCCGCTGGAGCGACTGGACGATGTCGGCTGAGAGAGAGCGACGCCTGCTCATCGCCGGGCTGGGCAACGTCCTGTTGCGTGATGATGGATTCGGTAGTGTGGTGGCCGAGCGCCTGGCTCGCCGGGTGGCGGGGCCCCAGGTGACGGTCGCCACCTACGGGATCGCCGGGGTGGCCCTGGTGCAGGATCTGGTGGCTGGCTACGCCGGGCTTGTGCTCATCGACGTGGTGGTGCGCGGTGGGCCGCCGGGACGGCTCTACTGGCTGCGCCCGGTCGTGCCGGCGCCGGGGGAAGGGGAGGCCCGGTTTCTGGCCGAGCCCCACGCGGTGGGGGTCAGCCGGGCGCTAGTCCTGGCGCGGGCGCTGGGGGTGTTGCCGGATTATGTGCGGATCCTGGGCTGTCAGCCGGCGGCCGCCGACGACCTGGGCATCGGATTGACCCCAGCGGTGGCGGCGGCCGCTGACCGGGCGGTGCAGGCGCTCGCCGACTGGGTGCCGCGCTGGTTGGAGGACCCGGCTGCCGAGCCGGCCCTCCGGGCCGCTCCGGTCGGCTGTCAGGGAGGATAGAACCGTGTGTCTGGCGATACCGGGTCAGGTGGTGCGACTGGAGGCGGGCGGTCACTTCGCGGTGGTTGAGGTGAGCGGGGTGCGGCGCAAGGTCAACATCGATCTGCTCCAGCCCGAGGGGGTCGCGGTGGGCGACTGGGTCCTGATTCACGTGGGGTTCGCCCTGAGCAAGATCAGCGCCGCCGAGGCGCAGGCCCAGATGCGCTTGCTGGCGGCGCTGGGCGAGGACCGACAGGCGATGGACGAGATCCGGGGGTATCGCTTTGGCTGAACAGAGGTGGTCAGACGACCTGGAACGGTACGGGGGCGGCACGCTGGACCAGGACGGGTGTGTGACCTGTGGCGACCTGGCGGTGGCGGTCCGGGTGCTCAGGGTCGAGGGGCGGGAGGCGCTCTGCGTCGACCGGTGCGGTCGACAGGCGTGGGTGGCCATCGATTTTGTGCCGCAGGCGGCGCCGGGTGATGTCCTGCTCGTGCACCTGCGGGTGGCTCTCACCAGGATCGAGGGGGATGAGCCGTGAAGTATATCGACGAGTTTCGTGATCCCACGCTTATCCAGGTGGTGGCGGACGAGATCGCCCGGCTGGCCGACCCCGCTCGCCACTACCGTATTATGGAGGTCTGTGGGGGCCACACCCACGCGATCTACCGGCACGGGCTTGAACGGCTGCTGCCGCCGAACATCGAACTGGTCCACGGTCCGGGTTGCCCGGTCTGTGTGCTGCCGATGGGCCGGATCGACGACGGACTGGCCATGGCCGAACAGCCGGGGGTGATCTTCACAGCCTTCGGCGACATGATGCGGGTTCCCGGGACGCGGGGGACTCCGCTGGAGTACCGGGCCCGGGGCTGTGACGTCCGCATGGTCTACTCGCCGCTCGACGCCCTCCGCCTGGCCCAGGAGAACCCTGATCGGCAGGTCGTGTTCTTCGCCATCGGTTTTGAGACCACCGCTCCCTCCACGGCGCTGACGCTGCAGCGGGCGAAGGCCCTGGGGGTGCGGAACTTCTCGGTCTTCTGCAACCATGTCCTGATCGTCCCGGCGATCCGGGCGATCCTCGACTCGCCGGACATGCGGCTCGATGCGTTTATCGGTCCGGGGCATGTTTCGACGGTCATCGGCTGTCGTCCCTATCAGTTCATCGCCCGCGAGTACGGCAAGCCGGTGGTCATCTCCGGTTTCGAGCCGCTGGATATCCTGCAGGCGATAGCGATGATTTTGCGTCAGCTGAGGGAGGGGCGGGCCGAGGTGGAGAACCAGTACAGCCGGGTGGTGCCGTGGAACGGGAACCTGGCGGCGCTGCGGGCGATGGCCGAGGTGTTCACCCTCCGGCCGTACTTCGAGTGGCGGGGGTTGGGCTTTATCTCGCAGTCGGCGCTCGCGATCGCCCCGGCCTACGCGGACTGGGACGCGGAGGCGCGGTTCAGCGTGCCAGGGGTTCGGGTGACCGACCCGAAGGCGGCCCAGTGCGGTGAGGCGCTGAAGGGCGTCTTGAAGCCGCCGCAGTGCAAGCTCTTCGGGCGGGAGTGCACGCCGGAGCGTCCGATCGGAGCGTTGATGGTCTCCAGCGAGGGTGCCTGTGCCGCCTACTACCACTATGTCCACCGTGTCGGTGCGGCGGGGGGTGGATGAGCGATGCGGCTCTCGGCGCGGGTCCGGTTCACCGACCCCCAGATCGAACTGGTGCATGGGGCCGGGGGCAAGGCGATGCGCCGGCTCATCGAGGGGCTCTTCCTGCCACGGCTGACCAGCCCGGCCCTGGCGGCGCTGGGCGACGCCGCGGTGCTGGAGGTCGATGGGCTCCGGCTGGCGCTGACGACCGACGCTTTTGTCGTCACCCCGCACCGGTTTCCGGGGGGCTCGATCGGCGAACTGGCGGTCAACGGCACGGTCAACGACCTGGCGATGGCCGGGGCGCGGCCGCTGGCCCTGGTGGCAGCCTTTATTCTGGAGGCCGGCCTCCCGGTCGCCGCGCTTGAGGCCGAAGTGGAGGCGATGGCCCGGGCGGCCGCCCGGGCCGGGGTCGCGGTCGTCGGCGGCGATACCAAGGTGGTCGAGCACGGCCAGGCCGACGGCCTCTACATCGCCACCACGGGTCTGGGGCTGGTGGACCCGCGGGCAGAGCTGGGGCCGGCGCGGGTCCGACCGGGGGATAAGATCCTGGTCTCCGGGCCGATCGGCGACCACGGGGTCACGGTGCTGCTGGCCCGTGGGGAGCTCGACCTGGAGGCAGATCTGGTCTCAGACACCCGGCCACTCTGGCCGCTGGTCGATGGGCTGCTGGCGGCGGTCGGACCGGGGCTGCGCTGGCTGCGTGACCCGACGCGGGGTGGGGTGGCGTCGGCGCTGAACGAACTGGCCCGCGACACGGGACTGGGGATCGTCCTGTGGGAGGAGGCGGTGCCGGTCCGGCCGGCGGTCCGGGGGGCCTGTGAGGTGCTGGGGCTGGATCCTCTGTACATCGCCTGTGAGGGCCAGTTTCTGGCGGTCGTCGACCCGGCCGTGGCGGAGTTGGCGCTCCGGGGCCTGCAGGCGCTCCCCGGCGGCGCCGAGGCGGTGCTGATCGGGGAGGTGCGGCCCGAGCCGGCCGCGACGCTGGTGGCGGTCACGGCCTATGGGGGAGCGCGGGTGGTCGATATGCTGGTCGGGGATCCGCTGCCCCGGATCTGTTGAGTAGCGGATGGGGGGTGTGGCTGTGGCGCTGGAGGCTCTGGTCCGCGAACGCCTGCTGGCCCGTAACGCGGTCTCCCAGACGTTCTTTCCGGTCGAAGCGCCACGGCTGGCCGACGCCTGCCGGCGGATGGCCGAGCGGTTTCTGGAGGGGGACGGCTGCTCGCCTTCGGGCGTGGCCCTTATCTCACCGACGCTCAGCACATCTCGGTGGAGTTCATCCACCCGGTCATCGTCGGCAAGCGGGCGCTGCCGGCCCTGGACCTGAGTGTGGCCTTTGGCCCCTGGCTGGCGGTGTTGCTCCGACCGACCGATATCGTTGTAGGCTTTGGGCCCCCAGAGGGGGACCCGGAGGTGGCCGCGGCGCTGGCCTGGGCCCGGGCCCAGGGGGCTCTGACCTTTGCCCTGCCGGGGCCGGACGCCGATTACGGGGTGGCGGCGCCCAGTCCTGACCCCTTCATCCATCAGGAGATGCTGGAGGTGCTCTACCACACCCTCTGGGAGACCGTCCATGTCTTCTTTGAGCACCGCCAGGTGTCGGGCGAGCCCGTCGGCGAGATGGCTGTCCTCTACCCGTTCCTGGGGGGAGAGCCGGTCGACCTGAGGACGGTGGCGCCCCAGGTGGCCGCCTCGATCGTGGCCAAAGCCCGGGAGGACGAGCGTCTGCGCGCGGAGGTGGCTGCCGAGCAGGCCGGGGTCATCGCGGCGGCTGCTCAGGCCATCGCCGAGCGGCTGCGGCGTGGTGGTCGCCTGATCATTTTCGGCAACGGCGGGTCGGCCACGGACGCCAATGACCTGGCCCTCGACTGCGTGCTCCCGCCGGCCGGCTGGCGGCCGCTGCCGGCCATTTCGCTGGGGTTGGAGCCGGCGAACCTCTCGGCCATCGCCAACGATATCGGACCGGAGGTGCTCTTCCTCCGGCAACTAATTCCCCACGGCCGGCCGGAGGACGTGGCGGTCGGGATCTCGACCAGTGGGAGTTCACGCAACGTGGTGGTGGCGCTGGAGGAGGCCCGTCGGCGGGGCATGCTGACAGTGGGCCTGCTCGGCTACGACGGTGGAGAGATCGTTCGCCGGGGGCTGGTGGATTTCCCGCTGGTCGTGCATTCAGACTATGTGCCCCGGATCCAGGAGATCCAGGCCTCGATCTACCATGTGCTCCGTGAGGCGCTGGAGGTCATCGGGCGTGGCGCGCTTTGAGCTCTATGGCGCCTCGACCTGTCCCTACACCGCCGAGCTGCGGGCCGAGTTGGAGTGGCGGGGTGTGGATTTCGTCGAGTACGACGTGACCGCTGATCCGGCCGCCCGCGACCGGCTGCTCCGCCTGAGCGGGGGCGAGCGGCTGGTGCCGGTCCTGGTGGTCGAGGGGCGGATCGTCCAGCGGGGGTGGCAGGGGCGTGGCTGTCGGTTCTGAGCCAGACCGGGCTGCTCTTCGGCTCCAGGTCCGTGGTGTCGTCCAGGGGGTGGGGTTCCGGCCCTTTGTCTACCGGGTCGCGCGGGCCTACGGTCTGGCCGGCTGGGTGCTCAACGCCGAGGCCGGTGTTGAGATCTATCTGGAGGGGCCTCCGGACGCTCTGGCCGCCTTTGTGACCGCCCTGCAGCGGGAGCCGCCGCCGGCGGCCAGGGTCGCCGAGGTGATCGCGACCCCCGTGCCTCCTGAGGGGCTGACCGATTTCACCATTCGGGAGAGCCAGCGGCAGGACCGGCCGAGCGTGCGTGTCTCGCCCGACCTGCCGGTCTGTGCCCGCTGCCTGGCCGAGCTCTTCGATCCGGCTGACCGTCGCCACGGCTACCCTTACATCAACTGCACCGACTGCGGTCCTCGCTACAGCATCATCCTGGGGCTGCCCTACGACCGACCCCGGACGACGATGAAGGACTGGCCTCTCTGTCCCGACTGCGCCCGCGAGTATCACGACCCGGCCGATCGCCGTTTCCACGCCCAGCCGGTCGCCTGTCCACGGTGTGGGCCGACCTACATGCTCCTGTCTGGGGGGATGGTTGTCGCCCGTGGGACCGCGGCTGTGGCGGTCGCGGCTCGGCACCTCAGCGCTGGCCGGATCCTGGCGATCAAGGGGATCGGGGGCTATCACCTGGCCTGCGATGCCCGACAACCGGCGGCGGTCTGGGCCCTCCGTGAGCGGAAGTTCCGGAAGGAGAAACCCTTCGCGCTGATGGTCCGCGACCTGGAGACGGCGCGGACTCTGGTGGCGCTGGAGCCGATGGCGGAGCGTCTCCTCACCTCGCCGGCGCGGCCGATCGTTCTGGCGCCGGCCCGGGTTTTCCTCGATGGGGTGGCGCCGGAGAACGGTGACCTGGGGGTTATGCTCCCCTACGCCCCGATACACTATCTTCTCTTTGCGGCGGGTGCTCCCGCGGTGCTGGTGATGACCAGTGCCAACCGCTCGGAGGAGCCCATCGCCTATGAGGACGCTGACGCGCTGGCCAGGCTGACCGGGATCGCCGACGATTTCCTGATTGGCGAGCGGCCGATCGCCCGACGGGTGGACGATTCGGTCGTCCGGGTGGGGCTCGATGGGCCGGTGATCCTCCGGCGATCGCGCGGCTATGCGCCGGGGGCGGTGGCGCGGCTGCCCACCGCGCGACCGGTGCTGGCGCTGGGGGCCGATCTCAAGAACGCGGTGACACTGGTGGTGGAGGGTCAGGCCTTCGTGAGCCAGCACATCGGTGACCTTGATCAGGCCGCCGCCTTCCGGGCCTTCCAGGAGACGGTCGCCGATCTCTGCCGGATGTATGACGTTGCGCTGGAGCGGCTCCTGGTGGTTCACGACCGGCACCCCGAGTACCGGTCGACGCAGTATGCGGCGGAGCTGCCCGCGGAGGAGCGGCGGGCGGTCCAGCACCATCGGGCCCATATCGCCAGTGTGCTGGCCGAGCGGGCGGCTTTGACGACGCCGGTGGTTGGCTTCGCCGGCGACGGCACCGGCTATGGAGATGATGGGACGATCTGGGGTGGCGAGGTCTTCACCGGGTCGCTGGCCGAGGGGCTGGTGCGACGGGCTTATCTCTGGCCGGCGGTGCTTCCAGGGGGTGACGCGGCGGCCCGGTTCCCGGTCCAGGCGGCCGCCGGGTTCCTGGCGCAGCTCCCGGTGGTGCCCGATCTGACCGGGCCGCCCTTTGCCTTTCCGGAGCGCTTCTGGCTGGCCCTGGCTCTCGTGCAGAAGGGGGTCCGGACTTTTCCGACGACCTCGCTGGGGCGGCTTTTCGACACGGTCGCTGCGCTGGTGGGGTTCACGCGGCCGATCACGTTTGAAGGGCAGGCGGCGATCTGGCTGGAGCATCTGGCGCGCCGGAGCCCGCCGGTGGCCGCCTATCCCTTCCCGTTGGTTGGGAACCGTCTGGACTTTCGGCCGTTGCTGGAGGCGGTCATTGTCGATCGGCGGCGTGGGCGCGATCCGGCGGAGATCGCGTGGGCTTTTCACGCTGCGGTGGCGGAGGCCGTTCTGACTGTGGCTCGCTGGCTGGCCGAGGAGGTGGGGACGCGGGTGCTGGTCCTGTCGGGCGGGGTCTTTCAGAATCTGCTCCTGCTCAGTCTGATCCGGGACCGGCTGGGGGATCGGCCAGACCTCGAGGTCTGGACCAATCGTGAGGTTCCCCCTAACGATGGGGGGATCAGTCTGGGACAGGCGGCCCTGGCGGTGGTTGACACTGGCTCTGCTTCGGTGTCCCCTATAGGAGGGGATGCGTAGATCCGCTGGCCGGCAGAGGCACCAGGGTGGCAGTGGGCCGTCGTGTGAGAAAATAGAGTGTGTCTTCGAAAAGTGCTTTTCGGGTGCGCTGATCAGCCGGGGATCGCCCGGCTAGACCAGCTGGAGATCGGGTCGGCGCCGGGCCAGATCCCGCAGCTGGTCGGTGCGGCCCAGCGCGCGCAGCCGCTCGACCATCACCGCCGGTGGGCAGTAAAGGTCCGGGCCGATCTCCATCATCGCCTGGAAGGGATCGCGCACGCTGCCCGGACCCGCGCAGTAGCGGTGCCACCAGGCTGAGAGCAGTCCCTCCAGTTCCGCCGCCTTCGCCGGATAAACCTCGGCCAGGTTCACCTGTTCATAGGGGTCCTCGGCCAGGTTGAAGAGATATACCGGGTCGTAAGGGTACAGGCCGGGGTGCAGAGTCCGGATAAGCAGCCACTGGTCCTTGAGGACCGCCCGTTGAAAGGTGTAGATGCCGCAGCCTCGCACAATGTGGTCACGACCGGCGAGCGGCTCTCCCCGCAGGGCCGGAGCGAACGACTGCCCGTCCCATCCCGACGGCACCGGCCAGCCCAGCAGGTCCAGCAGGGTCGGCGCCAGGTCCAGCTGGTAGAGAAGAGCCTCACAGCGCAGTCCGCCCGGCAACCCGGGCCAGTCGATGATAAGCGGCAGCCGGTGCACCCCCTCGGTCGCCGTTCCATGCTCGAAATACATCCCCAGTTCGCCGATCGCCTCGCCATGATCGCTGCTGACGATAATGGCCGTCTCCTCACGGACCCCCAGATCCTCCAGGGTCTCCAGGAGCTGGCCCACCGCCCAGTCAACGTAGGCGATCCCACCATCGTAGCCGTTGACAAACTGGATAAAACTGGCCCGGTCGCGGATCTGATCCGGCATGTTCTTATTGCGGCTGCGCCAATCGGTGGTCCGCCCGGACCACCAGTCCCGCGCAGTCCGGGGGCCATAGATGGTCTCATAGTGACGGGCGATCGTGGCCTCATCGGGGAAGGCCGGCGGTGGCTGGTCGGCCGCCTTCCGCATAAAGGCCTCGGGGGCGTTGTAGGGAGTGTGGACGTCCCAGTAATTGACGTGCAGAAACCAGCGGTCGCTCCGACCGTGCTGCCGCAGCCAGGGCAGCACCAGGGCGTTGACCTCCTCGGCGCTCTCCGGCCCTCCGGGCAACTGGTTCCCGTAGAACTCGGTGAAGCCGGCGCTGAACCACCAGGCCAGATGCCGCTGGGCGAAGCCCGAGAAACAAACGGTCCGCCAGCCAGCCTTCTGGAAGACCCGCATCAGCATCGGGGCCTCCGGATCGTGCCAGTGGCCCCGTCCGGCGTAGCGGAACTCAGCGCCCGGCCCTTCGTGACAGGTGACCCCATTGCGGATGCCCAGGCGGCCGCTGAAGAGCGCCGCCCGGGACGGCAGGCAGGGCGCGTCCGAGGCGTAGCAGCGGGTGAAGAGCGTGCCGCGGGCGGCGATGGCGTCGATGGTGGGTGAGAGGCGTCGCCCATAGCCGTAACAGCCCAGGTGATCGGGCCGCAGCGAGTCGATATCGATATACAGAATGCGCATGGTCTTCCTCCCTGGATCCATGATGCGGTGCTACGGGGAGCGACGGACGCGCTGCAGAATCTCCTCGGCCGCCGCTGCCCGGCCAGTCTCGCGCAGGCGGGCGGCGAACTCGGCGTAGCGCTGCCGGGCGTACCAGGGGCCTCCCTCCGCCATCACCGTGAGCAGCGGGTCGGGGCCAGCCTCGTCCCCCGACAGGTTCCGGTGCCACCATTCGGCCAGGAGATGGTCGCAGTGGGCGACAACGTCTGGGCGCTCGGCCGCCACATCACGGGTCTCGTGCGGGTCGCGGTCGAGGTCAAACAGCATAGTCTCGGGGAAAGGATAGAGCCCGGGATGATACGTCCGGATAAAGAGCCAGGAACCGGTCCGAACGGCCCGCTGGCAGGTCCAGGCCCCCTGGCCCAGGACGAGGGCAGACCGGCCGGCGAAGGGCTCTCCCCGCAGAGCCGGGGCGAACGAGCGCCCGTCCCAGCGCGCCGGGGTGGGGAGCCCGAGCAGATCGCACAGCGTGGGCGCGAGGTCCAGCTGGTACACCAGTGTCTCCACCCGGCCGGGATGGGGCAAACCTGGCCAGGAGACGATCAACGGAACACGCGTGGTGAAGAAGTCGGCTGTCTGGTGGTCGCCGTAGACGTTCAGTTCCCCCTGGTTCTCGCCGTGGTCGGCGCTGATGATAATGGCTGTCTCCTCCAGCACCCCGAGGTCGGCCAGGGTGTCGAGCACCTGCGCGAGATGGTCGTCAACGTAGCGGATACCCACGTCGTAACCGTCGATCCACTGCTTGAAGTCGGCCAGCGTGCGGATCTTTTCGGGCATCCGTGGGTAGTCGGCGCTCCGAAAGGGCAGATCGCGGGCCGAGCGGGGGCCGTAACTCATCCACTGCTGGGCTAGGATCTCCTCGGTCAGCCAGGCTGGCGCCGGGTCGTCGGCGAACGGATTCCCATAGGTCAGTGGGGTCCGGTACGGCGTGTGGGGGTCCCAGTAATTGATATGGAGAAAGAGCCGCTCCCTCCGCCCATGGGCCCGCAGCCAGGGGATCACCGCCCGGTTGACCTCGTCGGCCGTCTCCAGGCCGTTCTTGTTGCTGTGCTTGTGGACCTCGTCCCAGCCAGCGTAGAAGTGCCAGGCCAGGTGGCGCTGGGCGAACGTGGTGAAGGTGACGGTGTGGTAGCCGTGGCGGCTGAGGAGCATCGGCAGCGGCAGCCGTTCCGGATCGGTCTGATGCCCGTCACCGGGGTAGCGCATACGAGCGGCCGTGCCCCCGTGCCCGACCACGCCGGTGTGGAGACCGAAGCGGCCGCTGAACAGGGCGGTGCGCGAGGGCAGGCATGGGGCGTCGCTGGTGTAGCAGTGGGTGAAGACCACCCCGCGCTGGGCGATCTGGTCGATGGTGGGTGAGGTCGCCCGGTGGTAGCCGTAGCAGCTCAGGTGGTCAGGCCGCAGCGAATCGATGTCGATGTAAAGAATGCGCATCTCTCCTCCTCAGGCGTGGGCCAGCCGCGCCGGCCAGCGGTCCTCGGTCTGGACCACCAGGTCGAGGGCCAGCCGGATCAGATCCTCGCGAATCGCCCGATAGGCGGGATCGGCAAAGAGATTGGTGAACTCATGGGGGTCGTGCTCCAGATCGTAGAGTTCGCCGTAGGGCTTGCCGGCGTAGTAGGTGAGTTTCCAGCGGTCCGTGCGGATGGTCTTGAGGGTGAGGTCCGGGCGGTAGCCCGAATGGAACTCGGTGAGGATGGCCTGACGCCAGGGGACCACCTGACCGGTGAGGAGCGGAACGAGGGAGAGCCCCTGGAACGGCCGGGCCGGGGTCACTCCGGCCAGGTCACAGAGCGTGGGAGCGAGATCGACCAGCCCGACCAGCTCCTCGCGCACCACTCCGGCGTTCTCCTGGTAGGCGCCGGTCAGCCGGCGCCCCCTCACCACGGGGCGCTGCCGGCGCAGGGATGCCGGCAGCCGCCAGATCAGCGGCACGCGCAGCAGCCCCTCGTAATGAAACGGCCCCTTGCACCAGAGGCCGTGGTCCCCGAGGAGTTCGCCGTGGTCCGAGAAAAAGCAGAGGACCGTCTGCTCCAGGAGGTCCAGCCGCTCCAGTTCGGCGAGGATCCGCCCTACCACCTCGTCGACCAGCGTGATCATGCCGTAGGTGTGGGCGATGATCTCCCGGGTCTGGGCCTCGGTCACTGCCGAGGGATTGGGGACGCCGGCGCCTTCGTGGCGCATCTGGCCGACGTAGTAGTCGCGGAAGAAGGGAGGCTTATCGGCCAGTTCGGCGGCCGCCGCCCCCGGCGCATAACCGTCCCGCCGCACCGGCATCACCACCGTCGCCGGATCGTACAGGTCGCAGTAGGGCCGGGGTGGACACCACGGATGGTGCGGGTCGGGAAACGAGACCCAGGCGCAGAAAGGCTGCGCGGGACGCTCCTGGACATGGCGGCGGAGGAACTGGACTGTCATCTCCCCGATCCAGGTCGAGGTGTGGCACTCCACCGGCAGGGCCGACTTCCAGGACCCTGGGGCCCCTGTCGGCGCCGCCAGCGCGGCCTCGCGGCCGAAGAGCGTCAGCGCCTCCGGGTGCGCGCGCCGCAGCCACTCCCCATAGTGGCCCCCCGGCCGGTTGTGGCCCAGCGTTAGCCACACCTCCTGGAAGCCGTAGTAGTCGCCGTCCCAGGCCGCCAGCGCCGTCTCCTCGTTCCAGGTGTCGAAGGTGTCCAGCCAGCCCGGTTGGGCTGGCGCTCCGTAGGGGGTGAAGTGCATCTTGCCGATGGCCACCGTCCAGTAGCCGGCCGTTCGCAGGGTCTGGGCGACGGTTGGGACGTCGGGCGGCAGCGGCACGCCGTTGCACCAGACCCGGTGGCCGCGGACGTAGAGGCCGGTGAGGATGGTGGCCCGCGAGGGCATGCAGAGCGGGTTCTGGACATAGCAGCGGGTGAAGCGGACGCCCTCACGGGCCAGCCGGTCGAGGTGGGGGGTGCGGACCACCGGGTTGCCGTAGCAGCCCAGACAGTCCGCCCGGTGCTGGTCGGTGGTCAGCAGCAGAAGATGGGGGCGCACCGGTGTCTCGGCCATGCTCTCCCTCCGGCCGCCGGTTTAGACAAAGCCCGCCGCCGCCTCTTCGGGCCGTGGACGCGAGCCGAGGTAGAGCCGAATCGGGGCGATGCCGGGGGCGCCCCGGTCGGGGAGTGTCACGGGCAGCGGCTGACCCAGCAGCGCCGCCAGCCGCTGCCGCTGCTGACGGACCACCTCCGGGAAACGGGCGGCGACGTTCACCTGCTCGGCCGGATCGCTGGGCAGGTGATAGAGCCGCTCGTCCTGGTCGGGCTGCTCATAGTTCACGATGTAGTTCCAGGTGCGGTCCCGCACGGAGGCGTAGCTGCCCCAGCCGACGATAACGTACTCCCGGCCGGCCGCACGCCCGTCGAGCACCGGCACCAGACTCTGGCCGTCGACCGGCAGGGCCGGCAGATCGAGCAGGTCGAGCAGTGTGGGCACCAGGTCGTGGTGCTGGACGAAGGCCTCGACCGTCCCGGCACCCCGTGGCGGGTATCGGAGGAACCAGACCACCTGCGTGTTGTGGGCGTAGAGGTGGGGGGCGCTCTTGCAGAAGCGCCCGTGGTCGAGGAGTTCGGTCCCGTGGTCGCTCAGGAGAACGAGGACGGTCTCCTCCAGCAGCCGCAGGTCAGCCAGGTGCTCGAGGAGGCGGCCGACCCAGCGGTCGACAAAGGTGACTTCGCCGAAGTACAGGGCTTTGATCCAGGCGGCCTCGGCCTCGTCGTAGGGGAACAGGTTGGGGAAGATGAGGTCCTTCCCCTGGTAGTCTGGGAGATAGCGGCGGGCGTACTGGCGGGGCGGGTCCCACGGCTCGTGGGGGTCGAAACAGTCGATCCAGAGAAAGAAGGGACGGTCGTCGGCGTTCTCGGTCAGCCAGGCCATCGCCTCGCGGAAGACGCGGGCCGAGGTCCAGTCCTCCTCTGAGCGGCGGTGGCGGTTGTTAAGCAGATACTGGATGAGCACCGCGTGCTGGGCCGGGTCGACCGGGCCCTTGACGAAGGGGGCGATCTCCTCCGGCCGGAGGCGGCCTCCGCGCCAGTTATCGCTCTCCTGGCCCCGGACGAACTCATAGGTAACAAAGCCGCGGGTGAAGTTCATCGTCGGCTTGAAGAGGTGGTAGGTGTCGCTGATAAGGGCGGTCTTGTAGCCGTGGCTGAGGAGGTGCTCGGCCAGCGTCGTCTGCTCGGGCGGGATCTTGTGCCAGCCTGGGGGGTTGGGCCAGCAGCCCCTGGTATCGAACTGGTAGCGCCAGGGGAAGGAGCGCCGGCCGGTGAAGAGGGCCCGACGGGCGGGGATGGTGGGCTCTCCCTCGCCATAGGCCTGGGTGCAGACCAGGCTTTCGCGGGCCAGGGCGTCGAGCGCCGGGGTCTCCACCCGATCTGGTGTCTGGTGCAGAACCAGGTCGGCCCGCAGGGTATCCAGGCAGATGACCACGACGTTCCAGCGGTCCGGGCGCATCCGGCTTCCTCCCGATGCTTTCTGGCAGTCTCAGGTCAGGTCGGCGAAGAAGGCCCGCTGGTGGGCGGGCACGCCGGCTGTCTCCAGCAGGGCCAGGAAGGCCTGGTGCAGCCGGGCCGCCTCTGCCGGGGCCTCGGCCAGCCGGTCGCGGGTGCAGTCCGGATCGGTGGGCCGGTGGTAGAGGCGGGGCACCAGCGGCGTGGGGTCCAGGATCTGGACCTGCCGGCCGATGCTGTCCACCATCAACGTGGTCTCCGGCTGGAGGTTCTCGGCCGACCGACAGCCGCAGATGAGCAGCCACTCCCCGTCGGTCACCGTCACCCGGCTGGCCGGGTGGGGCGCCTGGAGGTGCGGCCCGGCGATGGTGGGGGCGGCCACGGCGATCTCGCGGACCTGCGCGCGCTCGCCGGTCAGGACCGGCACCAGCGAGTGTCCCTGGAGGTGCGGCGGGATCGCCATCCCCAGCAGGTCGAGGATCGTGGGCAGCAGATCCACCGGTTGGGCCAGCGCCGGGACCCGACGCGGGGTGGCGCCGGGCAGGTAAATGAGGAGCGGGATGTGCGCCACCTCGGGGTAGAGCGGCAGCGGCTGGTGGACCCGGTCGCGGATGAGCGATTTGCCGATGTAGCCGCGCTCCCCCAGGTAGAAGCCGTGGTCGGAGAGAAAAATGATCGCCGTATTCTGCAGCAGGCCCAGCGACTCGACCCGGTCGAGCAGAAATCCCACCCAGCGGTCGACCAGCGTGACCTCGCCGGCGTAGAGGGCGCGGCAGTGCTGGAGCTCCTCTGGTGTCAGGTAGTCGCAGCGGTCGTAGCGTGGGTAGATGACCTCCTCCCCCTGGTAGCCGGGGTCGTAGAGGTCGACATAGTGGCGTGGTGGGTCCCAGGGCTCGTGGGGGTCGAAGGTGTCCACGTAGAGGAAGAAGGGGGTGTCGTAGGTGTGCTCCAGCCACTCGGCGGCCAGACGCATAGTGCGGGCGACGAAGTAGTCGTGTTCGTGCTGGCGTCCGTGGACATTGCGGAGGTACTGGACCACCGTGGTCTCCGGGTTGCGGAGTTTGTGGGGCGCGCAGGGGAGCCGCACCGTGCGGGGGTAGCTCTTCCAGGGGTCGTGCTCCTGGCCCCGGACGATCTCCCAGGACTGGAAGCCCCGCTGGTAGTTGAAGCCGGGGGTGAAGGGGTGCGGAGTATCGGCGATGAGGCCGGTGACGAGGCCGGCCGGGCGCAGGAGTTCAGGCAGGGTCACGTCGTCGGGGCTCAGGGGGGCCCAGGGTTTGTAGGTGAAGGTGTAGCGCCCGGTTAAAAGGTCGTTGCGGCAGGGGACGGTGGGGAAGGAGCCGGTGTAGGCCTGGTCGAAGACCAGACACTGCTGGGCGAAGGCGGTGAGGTGCGGCGTGCGCACCGGGGTCTGGGCGTAGCAGCCCAGGTGATCGCGGCGCAGGGTGTCCGAGACGATAAGAATAACGTTGCGGACGAGCGGTGCGGACATCTCTCCTCCCTGGGTCTTTAGCCTTTGACGCCGGTGAAGACCACGCCCTGGATGAAGTAGCGCTGGGCGGCGAAGAAGACGACGATGACCGGCAGCATCGCCATCAGCGAGGCGGCCATCAGGAGGTGCCAGTCGGTCCCGTGCTCGCCCTGGAACATCCGCAGGCCCAGCGAGACGGTGAACTTATCCTTGCTGTGCAGGTAGATCAGCGGTCCCAGGAAGTCGTTCCACGTCCCCTGGAAAACAAAGATGGCCACCGCCGCCAGGGCTGGCTTGGAGAGCGGCAGGATGATGTTCCAGAAGATCCGGAACGTGCTGGCCCCATCGATCCGGGCCGCGTCGTCGAGATCGAGCGGGATTGTCATAAAGAACTGGCGCAGGAGGAAGGTCAGGAAGGGGCCGCCGAAGAAGTTTGGCACAATGAGCGGCAGGAAAGTGTCGACCCAGCCGAGATACTTGTAAAGAATGAACTGGGGGATCAGGGTCACATGGTGGGGAAGCATGAGGGTCGAGAGCATAACCAGGAAGACCACATCCCGTCCCCACCAGCGCAGACGGGCGAACGAGAAGGCGACGATAGAGCAGGAGAGCACTTTGCCGACAATATCGAAGCCGGTGATAATGGCCGTATTGAGGAAGTAGCGGGCGAAGGGAATGGTCTGGAAGACCTCGACGTAGTTTTGCCAGCGAACGGGATTCGGGATCCAGCTAGGTGGATAGGTGAAGATGTCCCCCGGTTCTTTCAGCGAGGTCGAGAGGCTCCAGCCCAGGGGAATAAAGATCACGACAACCCCGCTGAGGAGCACCAGATGGATGAGAAGATGCGTCAGCCGCTGGCGCCAGCGACGGCCGAGCAGGCCGGCCCGGGCCGGCGCGCGCACCTGAACCTGCGGTGTGGCCTGAGCGGTCGTCCTAGCCCCTCCGCGCTTTCAATTCGCCTTCGTAGTAGACCCAGAGGGCCGAACTGCGGAAGACCAGCAACGTCAAGGCAAGGATGTAGAAGAAGAGCACCCAGGCCAGGGCGGCGGCGTAGCCCATTTTGAAGTACTGGAAGGCGTTGCGGTAGAGGTAGAGCATAAAGAAGAGGGTGGCGTCGTGGGGGCCGCCACCGGTCATGATGTAGGCCTGGGTGAAGACCTGGAGCGCCCGGATAATGCCGGTGACCAGCTGGAAGAAGAGAACAGGCGTCATCAGCGGCAGGGTGATATGACGCAGCCGGGGCCAGAACCCCGCGCCGTCCACCTGCGCCGCCTCATAGAGCTCGGTGGGAATCCCCTGCAGCCCAGCCAGATAGACGACCATCCCGCCGCCGATGCCCCAGAGGCTCATGAGAACCAGCGAGGGGAGTGCCCAGTTCTCGTCAGCCAGCCAGGCCGGCCCCCGGATGCCGAGGTAGCCGAGGAGGGTGTTGAGCAGGCCGAAGTCGGGCGAAAAGACCCAGCGCCAGAGGAGGGCGACGGCCACCCCGGAAAGGACCGCCGGGAGATAGTAGAGGGTCCGGTAGATCCGCAGGCCCCCGACGCCGCTGTTGAGGAGGAGGGCCAGCGCCATGGCAAAGGCGATGTCCAGGGGGACCGAGGTGAGGGCGTAGATCGTGGTCACCTTCAGGGCCTGGAGGACCGAGGGATCGGCGGCCATACGGCTGAAATTCTCGGTCCCGGCCCAGCGTGGCGGCGTCAGGAGGTCCCACTGGGTGAAAGCCAGCCCGGCGGCGGCCAGCATTGGGCCAGCGGTGAAGAGAAGAAAGCCAATAACCCAGGGCGAGGCGAAGAGCCATCCCTCGAGATTTTCCCGCCAGAGCAGACGCCGCCGTCGCGGCAAGGCACCGATGTTCATTGTTTCCCTCCGGCTTCAGCCTTTGAAGAGGGGGTCGGCTTTCTTCTTGATCTCCTGGGCCACCGCGCTGGCCGGAGCCTTATTGCCCCAGAGGGCGTCGAGTTCGCGGGTGATCACCTGCTGGAGGATCTCAGTCCAGCGGGCGTGGACCGGGTCGCGCACCACGTACTCCTGGGCCTGGGCGAACCCGCGGGCGTTGCGCGGCGGTTTGGTCGGGTCGAGGAACTCCGGCGAATTCACCACCGAACGCCGGGAGGGCGTGGTCCCACCGATCTTGACCTCGTCCAGCTGAGCCTCGCGACTGCTGATGAACTTCAAGAACTCCCAGGCGGCGTCTGGCTGTTTGGTCGGCCCGGCAATGGCCCAGCCGGTTCCCCCGCCGCCGACCCCGCGGCGTGACGCCTTGCCCAGGGGGAACGGCGCCACATCCCATTCGAAGGCCTTGATCTGGCGGAAGAATTGCACGGCGCTGGGGTTGTCGATGACCATGGCCAGACGGCCGGTGTTGAAGAGTTCTCGCGCCGGAGCATCGGTCTCCAGCTCCGGCGAAGGCGCCACTTTGTGCTTGTAGATGAGGTCCTGGAGAAACTGCAGGGCCTCGACGGCCGGCGGCTCGTGCAGGGCGATCTCGGTAGCCAGCCCGTCGGCGTCGGTCTTGACCACCGCTCCGCCGTTTGAGTAGACCCAGGAGGCCCAGGGACGCCAGGCCCGGTTGACAGCGCAGCCCCACTGCGTCACCCGTCCCCTCTCGCTCTTGGTCAGGGCCCGGGCGATCTCGAGGAAGCGCTCAAAGGTGAACGTGGTATCGGTCCAGTCGGTCGGGAGACGCCCGATGCCCGCCTTCTCTAGAAGAGTGACGTTGTAGAAAATGTTCTGGTTGCCGTAGTCGCGGGGGAGCGCATATAGGGTTCCCTTCCAGCGGTAGAGGTCGATGGCCTGGGGGAGAAAGTCCGAGAGATCGTAGTTATCGCGCTTGAGAAAGTCGTCGAGACGGTAGAGGAGGCGTTTGTCCACCGCCGCCACAATCGGAATAAGCTCCTGGAGATAGCGAAAAACGTCGGGGGGAACTCCACCGGCAAACATCGTGAGGAGTTTATCGTTGTAGTTCTGAACGACCGGCTGGTGCTCGACCTGGATACCAGTCTGCTCACTGAAGCGCTTAGCCCACTGGTCGCGCAGTTTGATGTGTTCTCCCCCGATATCGCTCATAAAGACGATCTTGGCTCCCGCCTGAGCGCCGGGCTTGGCTGTGGCTGGGGTGGGTGTCGCACCGGGCTGGGCCGGTGCTGGCGTCGGGGTTGGCCCGGTGGTCGGCGTCGGGGCCGGGGCCCCGCAGGCCGTGAGCAGAATACCGCCCCCAGCCAGAAGTCCTTTAAGGAACTGCCGTCGTCTCATCGTGCCCTCCTCTCCACGCATTACGCTTTCAACAGCGGGTCAACGGCCTGCTTAATTGCCGTGGCCACCTCTCGCGCGGGCCGGCGCCCTGTCCAGAGGTAGTCCAGTTCGCGGTTAATAGCGGTGTTCACCTCGTCCCAGCGCAGGAGTTGCGGGTCCGTCCGCATCAGCGCCAGATTGTCGGCGTAGACGCGCATATTGACTGGCGTGCCGTCGGCCAGGCGGAAATCGAGGAAGGCTGGGGAATAGGTGATCGAGAGACGGGGCGTCGTGGTCGTGCCCGCCTCCTGCTCCCGCAGCATGAACTCCTTACTGGTCAGCCATTTGAAGAGCCGCCAGCCGGCCTCGGGCTGCTGGCTCCGGGCCGAGAGTACCCACCCAGCCCCGCCGCCTCCTGGCACCCGGCCGGCCTTGCCCTTCGGCAGAACGGCGCAATCCCAGCGGAACCTGGCCTCACGGCGTCGGGTGGCAAAGGTGAACGGCTCGGTGAAGTCCAGCGCGATGCGGCTGGTGGCGAAGAGGCTGAGGGCATTCTGCTCCTGTAAGACGTCAGGACGCGGGGCCACCTGATACTTATGGATAAGATCCTGGAGAAACTGCAGGGCCTCGACCGCCGGTGGCTCGTGGAGACGGACCTCCGTCCCATCGGCGCTGAATGCCTCGCCACCATTTGACCAGACGAACGAGAGCCAGAGCCTGAGGTTCCCAGGCTGGACCAGGAATCCGAACTGAGGTGGACGCCCCTCCCGGGCCGGCTGGGTCAGACGCCGGGCGGTCTCGACGAACTCCTGCCAGTCCCAGCCGGGGTGCTGCCAGTCTTGAGGGGGCGTGGTGACACCGGCCCGGCGGAAGAGGTCGTCGTTGAACACCAGGCCCGACCGCCCGAGTCCACGGGGCAGGCCGTAGAGGCCACCCCTGACCCGGTACTGGGCGACGCCGGCGGGGATGAAGTCCTCGATATCGAACGCGTCTCGTTTGATATAGGCGCTGAGATCGGCGGAGACGCCGCGCACCGCGTAGGCCGTCGCGTAGGCGGCCCCGATGATGAAGACATCGGGGCCAACGCCTCCGGCCAGCATCGTCTGCAGTTTCTCATAGTAGTTGGTTGGAACGTGGAGAAATTCGGTCTTCACATCTGGATTGCGTTCCTCGAAGGTCTTCAACCCCTCCGTGGTCACCTTCTGCTCATCCGGATTGCCCCAGCGCATCAGGACCACTTTCACAGGCTCCCCGCGGGAGGCAACGCGCGGCAGAGCCTGACAGCCGCCGGTCAGCGCCCCCAGGCCGAGGGCGGTCCACACGAGGTTGCGCAGGAGAGAACGACGGGTATAGCGCATGGCCGCCTGTCCTCCTTCCCCACGGGCTACCCGGTCTCACGCAGGAGCGGGTCGACCTGCTGCTTGATCGCCGCGGCCACCTCCTTCCCAGTGGCCTTACCGGCCCAGAGACGGTCGAGCTCGCGATTCATCGCCTGCTCGACCTCGTTCCAGCGGACGATCTGGGGATCTAGCCGCAAATAGTCGATGCCCCGCACGAAGAGCTCAACGTGCTCCGGCGGGCGTTTGAGGAAGGCGGGGGAGCGAAGGACCGAGAGCCGGGAGCCGATGGAGCTGCCGATCTCGACCGAGTGCAGCTGCATCTCAGCGCTGACCACGTGTTTGAGAAGTTCCCAGGTGGCCTCCGGCACCTTCGTCTGAGCGGAGATCGCCCAGCCTGCTCCCCCACCCGTGCAGACGTAGCGGCGGTCGGTCTTGCCGGGGCCGACCGGATGCATCACCACATCCCACTGGAAGCGGTCGCGGATGGCCTTCCGGTGCTCGCCGAGGAGCGCCGGAATCGATTCATACATGGCCACGCGCTGGTTGTAAAAGAGACCGTCGTAGCCCTGGTCCTGCACCAGTTCGGGCTCGGGCATCACCCGATGCTTATGGATAAGGTCCTGGAGGAATTGGAGCGCGGTCACGGTTTCGTCCTGGGTGGCCACGCACTCGGTGAGGTCGCGGTTGAAGAGCTCACCGCCGTTGGCGAAGACCCAGACGACCCATTGACGGTAGCCTCGCCCGGTGTTGAAACCGTAGGTGCTGGCCCGGCCACCGGCCTCGCGCACCGTCAGACGACGGGCTGCCTCCAGAAAAGCCTCCCAGGTCCAGTCCGGCCTCTCCCAGTCCGACCGGGGGCGCGGAACGTTCTGGCGTGCGAAGAGGTCGACATTGTAGAAGAGCTGGCGGGTGGGAAAGTCGCGGGGCAGGCCCCAGAGTTTGCCCCGAAACCGATACTGGGCTACCGCCTTCTCAGGGAAGTCGGTGAGGTCGTAGCGATCCCGGCTCACCAGATCGTCAAGTGGCCGGATCTGCCCTTTGGTCACAAACACCGCCACGTTGCGGGGTTCCCAGATAAACAGATCGGGGGCCTGGCCGGCAGCCATAAGCGTCTGCATTTTGTCCCAGTAGTTCTGGGGAGTGTGCAGGGTCTCCACCCGGATCGTGGGATGGCGCTCCATAAAGACCTGGGCCTTGTACTGGTAGCCCTGGGCGTTGGTCTGGTTGCCTCAGAACATCCAGCGGACGACGGTCGGCCTGGGCGTGGGACTCGGCCCGGGCTGCAGGGCCAGAGGACCGCAGCCTGTCAGCCAGAAGGTCCCGAGGGCGCCAAGGCGCAGGAGGGTGCGACGGGAGAGGGGCCGATTGGTTATCATGGGTGTTCCTCTGCCAGGAGGTCCCAGAGCACCGTCCCCTGGGCGTGCCGTGGCGGGCGCACGCCCAGCAGGGCGCAGAGCGTGGGCACGATGTCGATAGTCCGCGGCCAGCCCAGGCGCTGGTAGTCGCGCTCGTAGCCCGCTTTTACCCCCGGGCCGCGGATCAGGAAGGTGCCAGCGTTGCTGGACAGGGCGCTGGTGGCGGTCGGGGGCTGGGGTCCGTGGTTGGCGCTGGGCGGGGCCGGCGAGACCGAGCTCTCGCCCTGGACAGGCACCCAGGCGAAGCCCTGGTTGTAGAGGAAAACGACATCACCGGTCCGCGGTCCCCAGAACCCCAACAGAGCCGCGTCGCGCCTGGTCAGCGCCAGGGCGACCACGCGTTTTCCGGTGGCGGGTTCACGCCAGGTGAGCAGGGCGTCGATGATAGCCTCCTGGACCTTGGAATAATCGGCCGGCTCGACCAGACCGAAGGGATCGCGCCCTTTCAGGTTCACGCAGACCATCAGTCCCCCCAAAGGGTAGGCCAGCGAACGGGTATAGTCGATCTGGCCGCGCTGGCGGTCGGCGAAGACCAGAAGGTTGCATTCCGCAAGCCGTCGGGCGAGGTCGCAGGCGTAGGTGTTCGGGACATTGCCGTGGTCCGAGACCAGGGCGATATAGGTCTGGTCGCCGGCGAGCTCCCAGAACGCGCCGAGCATCGCATCGGCGATCTGATACGAGCGCCGGAGGGCTTCCATCGCCAGTGGAGCCCGCGCCGGGTCGAAGTGGGGCGAGGAGGGGTCGGCCAGGGCCAGATAAGCGTGCTGGGCGGTGTCCGGCCAGTGCCAGTGAGAGAAGTACAGATCCCAGCCGCCGTGCTCGAGGAGATAGGCGGCGGCGCGAGCATGCCAGAGCGCCTGGTCGCTGAGTTCCTCGAAGATCGCCGCCAGTTCCTGTGGCTCCTCGGAGGGGGGCAGGGCCGGGTGCTCGAAATAGGGGCCAAGAGCGTTCACCAGCGGCTCCGCCAGGTCGGCCGGCCAGGTGAACCCTCGGGTGGGATAGACCTCCGAGCGCAAAAGACGCAGGTGGGAGCCGTCAGGCGAGAGGTCCAGGAGCCGGAAACGGCAGGCCACGGGCAGTGGGCCCTCCGGCCGTGGCCAGTGAAAGAAGACCCAGGGGCTCCAGCGATCGGGTTGGTCCAGGACGACCAGCGGCCTCGCCGCATCAGGTTGGGCGGTGACCAGTACGGCAGGGCCATGGCCGGCTGACGCGGGAACAACCAGGAGGTAGAGGGTCGCGGGAGCGGTCACGGGATCGCTCGTTTTGGCGGCTTCGGGGATGTGCTCGAGCGCTGCTCCATCCTCCACCGCCCCGACGTGGGTGGCGGCTCGGCCACCGGAGCGTCGTGCCGCCTCCTGAGCTAGATCGAGGCGACCGGCGCGGACGTGGCCGGTGGGGAGGTGACGCCATCCCGCTGGCTCGTGCAGCGTCAGCGGACGCTCATGCGGACGCTGCGGGGGCGTTGTCGTATAAAGGGCTCCAGGGAGCACAGCCAGGGAGACCAGGCCATCCGGCAGGGGGGCGATGACGAAGCCTGAACGCAGACGCGGCGGCCAGGCCCCGGGAAAAGCGATAATCAGGCTGCGGGGGCCAGCGCGCTCTGCGGCCTCCCAGATCGATTCAGCAGTGATGGCCTCGGAGAAGAACGTCGAGCGAGGCTGACGGTTGGGCGGGTCACCAGGGGCGAGATCGTGCCAGTTGATCGCCCCGTGGGTGCCTGGCCAGGCGCCGGTGGCCAGGCAGGCCCAGTTGTTAGGGGTGTAGGCGGGGATGCAGGGCAGGACCTCGGCGCAGGCCCCTTGTTGGAACAGACGGGCGATGTGTGGCAGAGACCCCTCGTCGGCGAACCGCCGCAGAAGGCGGAGAGGGACGGCGTCCAGGCCGATGACGATCGCACGGGGTGCCGACGGCATCGTTTCTCCTCAGCGGCCAGTCGCCAGCAGCGGTTCGATAGCCTGTTTAATCGCCTGGGCCACTTCGCGGGCTGGACGGCGTCCGGTCCAGAGATAGTCTAGTTCGCGGACCAGCGCCTGGTTGATCTCGGGCCAGTTTACCAGTTGGGGTGGGACGCGCAGGATGTCCTGGGCGTCGATGAAGGTGGCCATGTGTTTGGGCGGCTTCCCTTGTGTATCGAGGAAAGCCGGTGAGCGGGCTACTGACCGGCGGGTCGGCGTCGTGTTGCCCAGTCGCGATTCGGTCTCCTGAGCCTCTTTGCTGGTCAGAAACTGGCATAACCTCCAGGCGATCTCTTGATGTTTGCTCTGGGCGGCCACCGCCCAGGCCACTCCCCCGGAGCCCGTGATCGGGCGACCGGTTGCACCCACGGGCAAAAGCGCCACATCCCACTCGAACTTGCAGAACTTGCGGAAGTCACCGACCTGCCAGGCGCCGCCCATCGTCATTGCTACCTTACCGCTGTAGAACATCTGGAGGCCGCTCTGTTCCTGCAGAGCCTCAGGAGTAGGCGCCACACGGTGCTTGAAGCGCAGGTCCTGTAAGTACTGTAAGGCGGCCACCGCCGGCTCTTCGGTCAGGCGAACGCGAGTCAGAGATTCGTCGAAGAGGTCGCCGCCATTGGTATAAACAAACGAAATCCAGTAGGGAAAATCAGTCTGGATGTCTACACCGTATTGAACTATTCTCTTTTGGTTATCTGTAAGTGTTAGATTTTGTGCTGTCTGAAGAAAACGATCAAAGGGCCAGTATGGCCCTTTGATATCCGAGGGGGGTGGCTCGAGACCGGAACGAGCAAAGAGTTCGACATTATAGATAATGTGTCGCGAGTCGAGGTCGCGCGGGAGAGCATAGAGAACGTCTCTGTAGGTATAGTTGCGCAAAGCGAGAGGATGAAAATCCGAGAGGTCGAAGTTGTCTCGCTTTACCAGCGGTGTCAGGGCCAGAAGTACTCCCTTTGCGGCGTAGCTGGTGAAGAAGTAGGAGTTCATAAAGAACACATCCGGTGGAACCCCACCGGCCAGCATCGTTTGCAGTTTATCCCAGTAGTTTGTCGGAACGTGGACGAACTCGGCGATCACACCAGGGTTACGCTCGGTGAAAGTCCGGGCGAATCCTTGGCGGATCTCTACGGCGGTGGGGATGCCCCAGGACATGAAGGTGACTTTTACAGGCTCTGATGACCGCCGGGTCTCTGGAGGGGCCGGCTGGCTGCATCCTCCCACCAGCCCGAGCCCCACCAGCGCAGCCGCCGATTCGAGAAAACGACGCCGCGAGACCAGAGATGGGGCTGGCATCCTGCTCCTCCTGGGCGTCATTATGCGCGATTTTCTTTGATTCTGTTTTTTCCTGTGCGAGACCACTCTACCATGACCCGGTGCCGCTGTCAAGCGGGAGAGCGCAATGGTGTTGGACTGCCGATGGGATATCAGGGGGTTGGGCTTTCAGGCCAGGATCACGCGTAGCCCGGCCTGCTCCAGGGCGGCGATCTGGGCCGGGTCGGCCTCGCGGTCGGTAACCAGCACGTGCACCGCCTGGAGCGGCGCCACCCGATAGAGGGTGGTCCGGCCCAGTTTGCTGTGGTCGGCCACCAGAATGACCTCGCGCGCCGCCTGGATCATCGCCTGTTTGACCGGCACCAGCTGGTCCTGGGGCACGGTCACCCCACCCTCGACCGAGACGCCGCCCGCGCTCAGAATCACCCGGTCGGCGTGCACCTCCCGCAGGGTCTGGAGGGTAATGTGCCCGACCAGCGCCCGGGCACCGGGGTGCACGACTCCGCCCGTGCTGACCACCGTCAGGCGCGGCGCCTGGCTGAGCAGCTGCAGAGCCGGCAGGGAGTTGGTGATGACGGTCAGCCCGCTCCGCCCCACCAACTCCTCGGCCACCGCCGCGGTGGTGGTCCCGACATCCAGGAGCACCGCCTCGCCCTCCGCCAGAAGGGCGACGGTCGCCCGGGCGATGCGCTGTTTGGCCTCGCGGAAGAGATCCTGCCGGACCGTGTAGTCCGGCCCCAGCGGCAGGTCCGGGAGCATGGCCCCACCGTGGACCCGCTGGACCAGCCCGCTGGCCTCCAGCGCCTCCAGGTCGCGCCGGATGGTGACCTCGGTCACCCCGAACCGCTGGGCCAGATCGGCCACCCGCACCGTCCCCTGGCTCTGGAGCAGCAGCACGATCTGCTGACGACGGTAGGACCCGAGAATTTTCTCTGTGCTCTTCATCGTGCGGATTTTTGTGAATCCATGTGTTTGTGTGCTCAATCATAACCGATGCTGTCCGCTCCGGCAAGGACTCTGTGCGAGCGCCAGGGGAGCCGGTGAGAGGCCACAGCCGACCCGGCGAGCTGCTCAGCCCGCGCCTTGCCCCCAGCCTTCGGACGCAGGCGCGGCTGCCCCATGGTCGCCTGCCCGCCGCTCAGCGTGACGGCCGGGCCCTCTCGCTGAGGGGCCGTCGGCGTCTTCGACCGTCCCGGTGGGGTGGCCGGCGTGGGCTGGTTGGCGGCGGCCGGTGGGAGAGATGTCTCTCGTGCCGGAGCGGAGAGGGCAGACCGGGGCCGGCCGGTCGCCGGCCTACAGGGCGCTGGGCACCAGCACCAGTTCCGGCACCCGCACCCGGGGCGGGAGGGTGGCCACAAAGAGACAGGCTGCCGCCACGTCCTCCGGGCGCAGCGCCTTCGCCCGCACCTCCGGCGGGGGCGGCACGGGGCGTTGCTCCAGAAGCGGGGTATCGGTCATCCCCGGAAAGATCACCGTCGTGCGGATCCCCGCCGACCGCTCCTCCTCCCACGTTCCGTGGGCCAGCCCCACCAGACCATGCTTACTGGCCTGGTAGGCGACCCCGGAGAGGTCGGGCCGTTGGACGGCGTAGGAGGCGATGTAGATGAGGAGGCCGCCGCCCTGCTGCCGCATGGCGGGCAGGACGGCCTGGGTGAGGTGAAAGGCCGCCGTCAGGTTGACCCGGAGCAGCCTCTCCCAGTCGGCCGGGTCCAGGACGGCCAGCGCCCGCTGGGGAATGTTGGTCCCGGCGGCGCAGACCACCACGTCCAGCCGTCCGAAATGGGCGTGGACCTCGGCCACCGCCTGACGCAGGGCCGCGCTGTCCAGGAGGTCCACCGGCCAGGCCCGGGCCATCCCCCCGGCCGCCCGGATCTGCCCGACGACTTCCTCCAGGAGCCCGGCCCGCCGGGCCAAGAGCGCCACCGCCGCCCCTTCACGGGCGAAGAGGAGGGCGGTGGCCAGGCCGATGCCCGAGCTCCCGCCGGTCACCAGGGCGACCGTCCCGGTCAAGGCCCCCGTCATCGGCCGCCTCCGCCCGCCGGCGCGAGACTCGCCTCCAGCAGCGCCCGCAGGGCCTGGTACTCGTGGGCGGCGATGGCCGCGCTGGGAAGGTCCGGCCGGGGGACCTTGTGGGCCTCGGCGCAGTAAAAGCCCTGGTAGCCGATCTCCCGGAGTGCCTGGAGAATCGGCCGGTAATCGATCTCCCCCTCGCCCAGCAGGCAGTCGTGGGTGGGCGTGGGCTGGCGGGCGGCGTCTTTGATCTGGACGTTGGCGATATAGGGGGCCAGGCGCAGCACCTGCGCCCGGTCGCAGCGGTCGCCCGCCAGATACATGTTGCCGGGGTCGTAGGTCAGGACCACATTCGGCCGGTCGATGAGCCGCAGCAGCCGCAGCGCCCGGTCGGTGGTGGCGGTCAGGGCCAGATGGCATTCCAGCAGCACCCGGCAGCCGGCCCGTAGGGCCTCGTCGGCCGCCCGGGCCAGGTAGTGGGCGGCCCGCAGCCAGTGGTCCAGACGAACGGGGCGCGTTCCCAGTTTATCGGGCCAGAGGCGGATGAGATCGCAGCCCAGAAGAGGAGCGATCTCCAGATAGCGGCGAAAGGCCTCCAGTTGCCGCTCGTTCTCCGCGTCGCTCCCTTCGGCGAAGCCCCCGACGTAGGTACAGAGGGAGACGACGGTCAGGCCCAGGTCGGCGCAGCGGCGGGCCAGCGTCTGGACCCGCTCCCGCGGGACGTCCACCGGAAGATGGTTCGGCAGGCCGAAGAGTTCGACGCCCGTGTAGCCGCAACGGGCGGCGATGGTGATGACCTCCTCCAACGGCTGGTCCTGGAGGACTTTGGAGGACAGCGCCAGTTTCAGGGTCATGGTGCACTCCCTTCGACGGCGGTGAATGACGCCGGGGACAGCCCCGGGGCCGGCGCTCCCAGCGGGGGCACCTGGCTCAGGAGGAACGCCGCCGCCCCGACGGCCACCGCGTCGCGCCCGAGGTGAGCGGGCACAACCTGGACGGCGGCGGCCGGGATGGCCAGGGCTCGCTGGCGGACCACCGTGGCCACCTGGGGCACCAGTCCCGGCAGGGCCCGGATGACCGCTCCACCCAGAATCAGCAGACGGGGGTTGAAGATATTGACCAGGTTGGCCGCCGCGATCCCCAGATAGTGGGCCACCTCCGTCAGGACCGGCTGGACGGCTGGGTGGTCGGCCAGGGGGGCCAGCCGCTCGAGATCCAGCAGGTCCAGGGGGAGACCGGCGAGGTCCGTCAGGCCCTGGGCCCGCAGGGCCGCCCGGACCCGGGCCAGAAGGGCGGGGCCGGCGGCCAGGGCCTGGAGACACCCCCGGTTGCCACAGGGGCAGAGGGGACCATCGGGGAGCACGGTCGTGTGGCCCACCTCGCCCTCGCTCTGGGCGACTCCCCGGTAGAGCCGCCCGCCCACGACGAAGCCGGCGGCGATGCCGGTGCTGACCGAGAGGTAGACCAGGCTCTCGGCCTGGCGGCCGGCGCCGGCCCAGGCCTCGCCCAGGGCGGCCGCTTTGGCCCGGTTGACCACCGCCACCGGCAGGCCAAAGCGGGCGGCGAGGGCGGGGCCGATGGGGATCTCCTGCCAGCCCAGGTCGGCCGCCAGATGGATGACACCGGTCTGCGAGTCGACCAGGCCGGGGGTCCCGACCCCGAGGCCGAGCAGCCGGTCGCGGGGGGCCTCGGTCAGGAGGGTTTCGACAAGAGAGGCGGCCAGGGCCAGGGCCGCCTCGGGGGTCTGGGCCCGCTCCGGCTGGTGGAGGATCCGCAGAGGGGTGGCGTCCAGGTCGACCAGGGCGGCCCGGCCCTCGGCCTCGCCGATCTCGACGCCGATGGCCAGACGGGCCTGGGGCTCGAAGGTCAGGAGGAGTGGCCGGCGTCCCCCGTTCGAGGGGCCCGGTCCCACCGGCCGGAGGAAGCCGGCCTGCTGGAACTCGGCCACGATCTCCGAGATCGTGGCTTTGCTCAGGCCGGTCTCGCGGGCCAGGGCGCTTTGGGAGACGGTCCGCCGGCGGCGGACCAGGGCGAAGACCAGTGCCCGGTTGAGGGCCCGCTGCCTGGCGCCATCGATGCCGGGCGGAAAGGGTTCGTCGCACATTGTTCACTATCCTTGCTAAGTTCTCACTATACACAGGAACGGTCGCGGCTGTCAAGGCTTTAGAGGGCGATGTAATTTCCCCTCTTGACAGATGCAGAGGTGGACTATATACTGTAGTTCGACAGATGAGTGAACAAAGTTAGTGGGGGAGGAAGTCGACCCGCGCTCGCAGTAGGGGGTGAATAACGGTCAGTATGGTGGGGTCCCCTGCAGGGGAAGTACACCGGTGAGGGAAGCAGGAGGTGCCGGATGATTACGGTCTCACGGAGGCGTTTTCTCAGTGTTCTGGCCACGGCCACGGGGGGTATCGCCCTCCCGCTGGTTACTGCCTGTGCTGCGCCCGCGCCCCCGACTCCGACCGCTGCGCCGCCGACCCCGACCTCCCAAGTGACACCGGCGGAGAAGCCGGTGTCCCCGATGCCGACCCCAACGGCGGCTCCCATCCCAGCTCCGGTGGTTACGCCCACTCCCGGGGCTGAAGGTCCAGTGACGCTCCGGGCTGCCCTAGTTGGCGATGACAAGTTCTGGGAGCCGCAGTTCCGCTTGCTCAAGCAATTTGCCCCGCGGATTGGTGTCCAACGCATCGATGTCCCGGTGCCCGGCGCATTCTCGTGGGGAGCCTATTTTGATAAAGTCGCTGTTCTCGTCGCCGCTGGTGTCTCAATTGACATCGTACGTATCCCGATTGAAGGGGCAAAACTCGTTGTTGCTCTTGGTATTGTTCGATCCCTTGACGATTATTTGCGCTCTAATCCTATGCAGGAGGTTTTCAACGACATCGATCCCCGTTTGGTTAAAGTATTCCAGATTCGCGGACAAACTTGGGCTATCCCATGGGACTTTAATAATATGCTTATCCATTACAACACTGCCCATTTTCGGGAAGCCGGCATTGAGCCTCCGAAAGCCGGTTGGACCTATGATGATTTCCTCCAGATAGCGCAGAAATTGACCAGGCGTTCTGGCGGACAGGTGGAGCGCTTTGGTTTTGCCCTGCCTAACGCCTATCACTTCCAGACAATCCCCTGGGTTTTCAATCGTGGTGCCAGCCATCTTTCAGATGACTGGAATCGTTCGACGATCAACGATGAGAAGTTCCTGAGCGCGATTGACTTTTTGCGTACGCTTGTCTGGCAGCACAGAGTAGCTACTGTTGACAGCGATCCCATCCGTCTCTTCTATACGGGCAAGGCATCGATGGTTGGTGCTGGCCGCTGGCCACTGGTAACGTATCGAAATAATGGATTCAGTACTTATGATATTGCTCCGTGGCCGGTGGGTGGAGCCGCCTTTACTGAGTTTGGGGTTGGGGCCCAGTGGATTATGAAGATGTCGCGCTATCCGGATGCGGCTTTCGAAGTTATTCGGTTCTTTGCTTCGAAGGAGTCGCAAGAGGAGTATCACACACGAGGTGGGGCTATCGCGGCTCGGAAGAGTGTGGCCTTGAGCGCGGTAACACCCTTTGCGCCGCCAAGCGATAAGCTGTTCTACCAAGTGTTTGACATTGCGACGCCCAAACCGGTGCCGTCGCCACCGGATTTCAACCGGATTGAGGATGTCCTGCGTCGCGCCTATCAGGAGACGGTGGTCACAAATGCCCGGCCGACTGCTGAAGTCTGGTTCAAGGCGCACGAGGAGGTGACGAAGATCATCTCCGAACGCCCCAAGGAGTGGGAGGGGCTCTAATATCATTTAGGCGGGGCTGTCTGTTACTCCCCTGGGGGAGGATCTTCCCGGCCGCCGGATTTTAGGCCCAGTGGCCAAGGGGGATGAAGATATAGTGAGAGGACGCGTGGGAACTGGCCTTTTGGCGCGGTCAGTGCTGCATTGGGCGCTCTCGGCCAGAGGGCGCGAGGCTCTGGGGGGTTATCTCTTCATCGCACCCTCGCTTCTTGGGTATCTTCTATTCGTTGCTGGACCGATTATTGCGGCAATTGTCCTAAGTTTGTTTGACTGGAACATTCTTACTCCACCAAAGTTTATCGGCATTGCCAACTATTTGCGTTTCTTCGCTGATGAACGGGTTCTCACCGTCTATCGTAATACCATTATTCTAACTATCATGCTCGTCTGTCTCAATATCGTCGTTGGTCTTGCTTTTGCCCTCGCTGTCAATCAGCATCTTCCAGTGCTGATCAGTTATCTTACAAGGACAGCCTTCTTTTTTCCTGTGCTTATGTCTGGTGCAGTTGTCTCGGTTATATGGTGGTATTTGCTCCACTTTGATCTCGGTGTGGTTAACTACTATCTAGCTATGATTGGTCTACCTCGTATTCCGTGGTTGATTTCGGCCGAATGGGCGATACCTTCCATTGTTTTTTTGAGTCTCTGGAAGGGTGTAGGGTTCAGTTTTGTGGTTTTGCTAGCAGGGCTTCAGAATGTTCCCGCTCATCTCTATGAAGCCGCAGCCATCGATGGGGCTGGTGCCTTCGCCAGATTCCGCTTTATTACTCTACCTCTTATCACTCCGACTATTTTCTTTTTGATAATCATAGAGACTATTGGGGCGTTGCAGGTTTTTGACGCTCCAACTGTGCTCACGCAGGGTGGTCCTGGCGACGCCAGCCGAACCATTGTGATGTATATTTATGAGAACGGTTTCCAGTTTCTCCGGATGGGCTACGCTTCGACGCTTGCCATCAGCCTGTTTATCCTTATCATGATTGTCACGTTGATTCAGTTTAAGTTCGCAAACCGTTGGGTTTTCTATCAATGATTGGACGTCTATTAACCTATTCGATGTTATCTCTGAGAAGAAAACTTGACTTTATTAACGTTTTTGTGGCTTTTTTGACGCTTATTCTGGCAGTTGTCTGGTTTATGCCGTTCGTTTGGGTGTTTTCTAGCTCTCTTCGTCCTGGCAGCGCCTCGTTTGATCTGCCTCCGCGGTGGTTGCCAACATCTTTTCATTGGGAGAATTACCTTTCGATTTTTACCGGCACAGAGCACGATACTCCAGTGCCATTTCACCTGTTTTTCTGGAACAGTTTTAAGATAGCTAGTGTTATTACTGTCGGTCAGCTCGTTACCTGTTCAATGGGGGCTTTTGCCTTTGCACGTCTTCAGTTTCCAGGTAGAGATGCAATTTTTATGCTGCTTCTGGCCACTCTCATGGTTCCTGGTCAGGTTACAATCATACCTCTCTTTATCGTCGTAAAGCTGCTTGGATTGATGGACACTCATGAGGCCCTCATTATTCCTTCCCTGGTTAGCGTCTTTGGTATATTCCTCCTTCGTCAGTTCTTCCTCACGATACCGAACGAGCTCACTGATGCGGCGCGCATCGACGGAGCAAATCTCTGGGTGCTGTACTCCCGGATTGTGCTGCCGCTGGCCGGGCCGGCCCTCTCGACTCTGGCAATCCTCGTGTTTACAGGTAGCTGGAACGAATTCTTTCGCCCACTGATCTTCCTCAATACAGTCGATAAGATGACGGTGCCTCTGGGTCTGGTGATCCTGATGGGGTATCTCGGCACCGGCAGTATCGCACGGGTGATGGCCGGTGTGACTCTGGCTGTGATTCCGGTTTTGATTCTCTTCTTAGCTGCGCAGCGGTATATTATCCAAGGTATTACTCTTACTGGTCTGAAGGGGTAAGCCGGTGCAGATACCTGTACCTGCGGAGATGCGGTCGTTTGACCTGCCGTCAGAGAGCGATTTTGTCAAGAAGTTGGTACGTGATGCGTGGTCGGGAGCGCCGGCTCTCCTCTGGGCGAACTTCTGGTTTGTCCTCGTTTACCTCCCACCACTGGAACTCTGGATGGCAGCTCTGGGTCCGTGGTTCGTTCCCGTTGCCGCGGGTAGCCTCCTGCCGCTCGCCATCACTCCACTTACCACCACGGCGGTTCGGATAGCGGTGGACCAACCGCTGCGGCTAGATACACCACTCCGTTCTCTCTTTTGGCACCTTGGTTGTCGTCTTGCTTTGGCTGCCGCTGCTTTTCTGAGTGGCTGCGGAGTGCTGTTCTCACTTCTCCTTGCTGCCTCTTCATGGATCTGGGTTCCCGTTCTGGCTGTGCAGACCGCTGTCGGGATTGGACTGACTATGGCCACATTTTCCCTGCTCTGCCTTAATGACCTTTTTCCCTCCCTTCCTCTCTGCGACCGCGTCCAGCTTGCCATCGCGCTGATAGCGGTCCGCCCAGTGGCTTCGTTGAGTCTGGTGGCAGTTGTCATGCTCTCTACTGTCCTGGGAACAGTGATTGGGCCTGCTACGTGGTGGTATCTTCCGGCGATGACTGTACTGTATGCGACCGAGATCGTGCTGCTCAATCTTCGAAGGCTCGAGGGAGGAATGCCTCATGGACACTATACCTGAGCGTTTTCCTGTAGGTAACTTTCAGCTGGTCTATCAGGTAGCTGGACGGTATGTGAATGATCACTGTATCGTTCGCGACGATACTGGGTTCTTTCATTTATTCTATACCGATGGCGTTGTCGGAATGGGGTGCTACGACCTTGGGAACGAGCAGGTCATTGGTCACGCAACAAGCCGAGATCTCCATTCGTGGCGAACTGAGGAACCAGCCCTCATTTCGTCACCTCTGCTTCCCTGGGAGGAACGTGGTATTTTTGCTCCATATGTGATACGTGTAAACGAGATATGGTACATGTTCTATAGCTCTCATAACCTGGCCAAGGCTCAGTATATTTGCCTGGCCACTTCCCGTGACCTCTACCGTTGGGAACGTTACTCAGGCAACCCACTCTTTGTCCCATCGGCCGGCTGGGCGTATTGGAGCGAGGATGAGGCCTGTTCCTGCCGTGATCCTCATGTTCTGCCCCATCCTCGCTTCGGCTTCATTATGTACTGGGTGGCGGATATGAAGCATCCTCGTGATCACTCGTGTATCGCCGCCAGTGTCTCACGTGATCTGGTCCATTGGCGTGAAATTGGACCAGTTTTGGTGCGAAAATGGTCGTTTTATGAGAGTTATACCACCAAAACCGAATCTCCTTGCGTGATTCAGCGCGGAGACCGCTATATTCTCTTCTACCGTCACGGTGATGGCACGAAGTACTGCTGTTCGGATGATCCTCTTGATTGGCATGGTCGTGATTCCTCTCTGCTCGCCACCTGCCACGCAAGCGAGATCTTCGAGGTGGATGGGCAATGGTGGATCACGCACTGCAGTCGTCCGATCGATGACCTTACACATCGATTCGACCGGACCTGTGGTCTCTATCTGGCCCGCCTTGCCTGGAAAGGCTGGCGCCCGGTGGTATTGTAGGTAGAGTAGGAAGAGAGTCCGCCTGAGTTAGTGATCTGGAGGCGTGGGGCATGAGCCGGGTCCTCAGGGTGGCTTTTATCGGGGCTGGGAATCTGGCCAATCGAATGCACTATCCCAGTGTGGCTGAGCACCCTCAAGCGCGCATCATTGCCATTTGCGATCTGGATCGCGCGCGACTGTGCGCGACGGCTGATCGATACGGGATCGAGGCGCGATATATTGATTACCGGGCGATGTTGCGCGAGATCTGCCCTGAGGTCGTCTACGTCATCGTCCCGCCAATGGTTTTGAGTCCTATCGTGGTCGATTGTCTGGAGGCGGGAGCTCACGTCTTTATGGAGAAACCACCTGGCGTTGACCTGGCGGACTGCGAGCGCATGCTGGCGGCCGCTGTGCAGAGTGGTCGTCTGACCATGGTTGGATTCAACCGCCGGTTCGCGCGCGTTCTACGCGAGGCCCGCCGCCGTGTTCTTGAGCGTGGACCTGTTGTGCAGGTACTGGCGGAGTTCCACAAGGACATGCTGGCTGCTGGCCCGTATTATGGGATGAACATCCTGCGAACTGACGTCATCCACGCCATTGACGTCCTGCGCTGGCTTGGTGGAGAGCCGGTCGAGGTCATCAGTGTGAATCAGCAGGCTTTCGCCGACTGGGAGAACAGCCACGCTGCTCTGCTACAGTTCCATACCGGCGCCGTTGGTTTGCTTGCTGCCTGCAGAACAGCTGGTAGTCGGTATGAAAGATTTGAGATTCATGGTCGCGGAATCTCGGCTTATATTCGAGCTCCGGAGGTTGCCGAGATCCGGACCGAAGGACAGTCAGAGCCCTTAATCCTTAGGGGGGAGGAGCTGGCGGGCACAGCCGATCCGCGTCTCACCTATGGCTATGCCGACGAAACACAGCACTTCCTGGCCTGTGTCCAGAGCGGCGCTATCCCGGAGACGAGCCTGGCCGATGCGGTGCTGACGATGCGTCTGGTCGAGACAATTGCGGCTGGACGAAAAAACACGATAGGTTAAGCTCTCTTTTGAGAGCTTACTCTTACTTTGGTGAGATTCCGTTGCCGTGCCGCCGGGACGCGAGCGGGATCAGTGATCGGCCAGTAGGCATCCGGACGGCGATCGGCGAAGAGGTCCCAGCGGAATGGTCCTTCATCATCCCATGTGAAACTGTGAGCAATTCGCTCGGCATCAAGGTCAACCTCGGCCACGCTGAGCCCAACTCCACGGCCGCAGCTCGAGAGGGTGATCCCATCCGGAGCGATCACACCGCTGCGCCCAAGTTGCATGCCAGGACGCCAGGCCTGTCCATGAGGATACCCATAGCCGACCCGAACCAGCCAGCAGCCGTTATCGATTGCGCGGCTTCTGATGACCACCTCGCAGAGCTCTTCCCCCCAGCCGCTCCAGCGGTTTGGCCAGATAAGTACCTCGGCTCCCTGGAGGGCGAGGCAACGAGCACTCTCTACGAAACTAATATCGTGACAGATCACGGCCCCGATCGCGCCAAAATCCAGGCGGAAGACCGAAAACTCATCACCAGGCATGATACCACGCGCTCGCTCTTCTCGTGTGGGATGAACCTTTGCGTAAATACCGGTGAGAGCACCCTCTCGATCAATGAAGACCACAAGATTACGAAGAGAGCCGCGCCAGTATGCCTCCAGCGGAAGGGCAACGTTCATACGATAGCGTCGTGCTAGAGCCCGTACCTGCCGGATTGTTGGCCCCTCTATCGCGTCTTCGTAGATCGATCGGTCTGTGGGATCGGCGTAAAGATGACCAGTGGTACAGGCCTCACCTAGACAGACGAGATCAGGAGCGCTGTGGCCGGCTTCGTTTAGGGCGGCGAGTACGCGCTCGACCTGGCAGTGCTTACGTTCCTGCGGAGTCTCCCCTTCAACCTCGGCGGGGAGCTGATACGTCACGATCCGCACTCGACGCATCGCGGCTTCCCTGCTTATAGTCTCAAGACCCAGTATACCATGGAGGCCGATGCGTGGGATGTCTGGTCCCCGTAGGGAACACCGGCCCGGACCCAGCTCTGGCCGGTCTTGGGGGGCCAGGAAGAAGACGGCGGCTGGACGGCCTCCACCCTGCCCCGTGGGATGACCACGGGCATTCATGTCCCCCGGCCCGCTTCGGCAGAGTGGCGGTCAACGGTACGGCGGCCCTCGCGATCAGGCTGCGGGGATTCCGGCCAGTGGCTGTCCCCTTCCCTGGCCATTTCGACAGGTACGAAGTGGCCATCCGTGGTCGCCGTCTGGGCCAGGTGGTGGGCGGCCCTCTGGTCTGACCACTCCCGGTCGCGGAGCAGGCCAGCTCCCGGAAAGAGGTCTGGCCGCTGTCGAACATGTCCCTGGCCGACGCCCGAGACCGGGCCGCTATCCCCGGGCGTTCCAGAAGAGCTAGCAAGCCTGGACCGGCTGCGCGGGAGGACGCCCTGCCGGACCGGCTCAGCCAGTCGCCGGCGCCGTCCCACCGGGCCAGGGGACCGTGGTGTAGACGAGGTCTGGCCAGCCCACCGGGGCGTGGGCGACTCGACCGGCTTCATCCTCGGCCTCAACCGCGTAGGCCAGCCCCGCCGGCGGGACGATTAGGTCAGCCGCATACACCGCTCGACGGACCGGGTGCAGGGGGCAGGCGGTCCACTCCCCATCTCCGGCCAGCGGACGGTGGAGCAGACTGACCCGGCGGAGCGGCGCCGGGCCGGCCGCCCGCACAAGCAGACGCAGGGACTCGCCAGGGAGCACCAGGTCGGGGGTCACCAGCACCCAGAGGTGCAGGGTCGCCGGCCACTCCCCGGGGGCCAGGATCTCTTCCTGGAGTGGCTCTCCCAGAATCCGCTCGGCCCGCCGGAGGAGGGCCTTGTAGGCGGCGATAGCCTTGCCGTTGACCGTGGCCAGGACTCCCAGTTCCCCCTGGTTGGTGACGTTCTCGGCCAGGGTCTGGACCGCCTGGCGCAGGCCCGCGCGCCGCATGATCTCCACCGCCTGTCGGGCCTGATCACGGGCTCCAGCCACCTCGCCCCGGGCCAGGAGCGCCTCGGCCTCCCGTAGATGCTTCTCCACCGGCCCCTCCGGGTACAGCTGGAGAGCCGCCCGGTCGTACTGCACCAGCCAGTGGAGCGTCCGCCGCAGATACTGTACCCGCTCCAGGTGCCGCCGTCCCCCAGCGGCCAGCGCCTGCTCAACAGTGGCCAGCTCCCGGTCGATCTGTTCCAGCGCGGCCAGGTTGGCCGGCCGTGGGTAGCGGCCGGCCCGGAATGGTGGGACCGCCTCCTCCTCTGGCAGAAGGTGGCCGGTGGTACTGAACCAGGTGAAAGGCGCGCACTCGACCTGGCCCATCGCTCCAGTCCAGCGCGGTCCCAGCCGTTCGAGCTGAATGTGTATCCGGGCCATCGGCTCCGCCAGCTCCGGGCCGTAGCAGGCGGCGCTGAAGCGCCTGAAGAAGGCCTCCGGGGTGAGGTCTGGCTCCCAGGCCCAGCGGAAGGTGAAGGCGGCGACCTCCTCGACCGCCCGTGTCCGCCAGTGGATGCCAAGGATCCCCTGGCAGCCTTTAGCGCGAGCGTCGGCCAGAAGCGGGGCAAAGGCGAAGACGTTGGGCTGGGGACCCCACTGGTCCCGACGGGTTCCGCCACCGTCGCTCTCAAACCAGGGGATGGGCCAGCGCTCACGGTCGGGTGAGAGTCGGCCGTAGACCGCGCTGACGTTCGGCTCGTAGGTGGGGTCGATGTTGTCAAGGGCCGCGAAGACGATGTCGCGGGGGAGAGTCTTATCCAGCCCCTCGTAGAAGTCGGTGAAGCGCATCCAGCGGTCGCCGCCCCACCCGCTCACAATCAGCCGGACCTGGGGAGCGATCTCCTGCAGGATCTGGTGGGCCAGCCGGGCATAGCGGCAGATGCGCACTCCCTCAGCGATCCGCCACGGGTCCTCCAGATAGGCGAAGTGCGGTGCCAGATTCTGGTCGGCTGCCGGGATCAGGTCAGCCAGCGGCCGCAGGACGCCCGCGCCTCCACGCCCCTCCTCCTGCCAGATCCAGAGATAGTCGAGTGGATACTGCCGGACCAGGTGTGTCAGGCGGGCTCGCAGCGCTGCCTGGTTGACGGGGAGGTCGGGATCGCCTTTAACCTCGAAGCCGACGCAGGTGCGGATACCCCGGGCCCGGTAGTAGGTTAGGGCCTGGGCCAGCATGGCCTGTTGCTGGGCGATCCCGTCTGGGGGCGTGGGATAGTCAAGAGCGCAGTCGGCACCGAAGAGGTCGCGGGCGTAGAGCCGGTCGGTGCCGAAGGCGTACTCACTGGTCGGGGTCGGCACTGCCCCCCAGATGTGGTCGTGCGAACCGCTGGTGCAGAGCGGCGCGGCTGCCCGGTACCGGCCGCGCTCGTCGGGATAGCCCGCCCACGGCTCGTAATCGTAACTGTGGAAACCTACGAAATTGGCCCGTTGCTTGGCCAGCTGGTCGGCGAACCGCCGGTGGTCGGCCAGGTTCCAGACGGTCGGGCTGTTGAGGAAGTTGTACCAGGGCAGTGTTCCCCGCACAGCGAAGACCGGCTGCTCCACACGGTCGAGCTGGGGGACAGGCAGATCCGGACGCCGGGCGGGCAGGGCATCGCCGCCCAGGTAGAAGCCGCACCCCAGCGTCTCCAGGAAGGCGTAGGCCGCCCACTGGGTCGCCACCGGCGATCCCCCGACGATGAGGATGATCGGGCGGTTCCCTTCCCACAGCGTCTGCAGAAGGAGCCCCTGTTCGCCCAGGGCAGAGAGGTCCAGCGAGCGTCCGACCCGCTCAGCGGCCCCCACAGCGGCTCGGCCGACGGCCAGCACCGGACCGTGGTCTGGCCATTCAGTCCGGAGAGGGGGAAGATGGTCGGTCAGGAGCCAGAGGTAGCGTTGCAGTTCCCGGGCGGCCAGATCCTCCAACGGATGGGCCGCCGCGGGGATCAGGATGCTGGCCTGGGCGAGACGTGCGGGCTGGTCAGCCATGACTTCCCTCCATCGTTTGAGATGTTGACCACAGGGCTGTCGGACTGACGGCGCCTGTCCTCAGAGCCGGCTGCTCACACGCTGGCCGGGGTGACCAGAATCTTCAGCGTCTCGGCGGGCTGGCGCTCCAGCCGCTCCAATCCCTCGGTCAGGAGAGCGGTCAGGGGAATCCGGGCGCTGATGAGCGGCTCGACCACCACCCGACCTTCGGCCAGGAGATGCACGGCGGTCCGGAAGTCCTCGTCGTAGACGTGGCTGAGCGAGCCGATGATCTCCTTTTCGGTGGTTACCACCGCAAAGAAATTGAATGCGGTCGGCCCGACGGGCAGCCCAACCAGGACCACCCGTCCACCCTTACGGGCGCTTTCAATAGCCAGCGGGGCGGCCGTCACCGCGCCGGAGGCTTCGATGACGACATCCGGGCCGATCCCCCCGAAGAGCGTGCGCAGGGCGGCGACAGGATCGGCGGCCGGGTCCAGGACCGCTCGGGCTCCCAGGTCCTCGGCCAGGCGTCGCCGGCCAGGGTGGGGCTCGACCACCACCACTGCGCTGGCCCCAGCCGCGCGGGCTACCTGAAGACAGAGGAGACCGATCGTGCCGCCCCCGAAGACGGCTGCCGTCTCCCCGACCTGCAGGCGACTTTTACGGACCGCCCGGACGGCTACCGCCAGCGGTTCGGCCAGAGCGGCGTGGTCCAACCGGAGCGTTGGGGGGAGTTTCACGCACATGGTGGCCGGAGCCCGGCAGTATTCGGCCAGGCCGCCATCGCCGGAAAGCCCGAGCGCCGCCATCTGCTCGCAGAGGGTGACCTGATGGCGCTGACACCAGTAGCAGCGCCCACATGTGATGAGGACATCTGGGGCGACCCGGTCACCGGGCCGGAGGTCGGTGACGCCGGGACCAACAGCCACGACCTCGCCGGCAAACTCATGGCCCAGGATAAGCGGAGCCTGACGGCCGGTCAGGGGATGCGGCCGTTCCACTGGTATAAAGAGGGGGCCGGCTCGGTACTCCTCAAGGTCGGTTCCGCAGATCCCGCAGTAGGCAACCCGCAGGATCACTTCCCCCGGTCCCGGAGCGCCGGGATCAGGCACCTCTTCGATGCGGATATCATTGCGGCCGTGCCAGCGTGCGGCCTTCATCGCACCCTCCCTCAGACATCAGCAACCCCCCCGTCAGCGGCCCAGGCCCCTCGCGGGACCCCGACCGGTCGCGGCGGGTTGGCGGTGAGGGCCGCCGGATCGAGATCGATGCCCAGTCCCGGCCGGTCAGGCACCTCCAACCAGCCGTCCCGAACCGGCCAGGGCTCACAGAGCAGACGGTCGCGGTACGGCTGGGAGGGGACATACTCCAGGATCAGAAAGTTCGGAATGGCCAGAGCCAGGTGGGCCGCTGCCGCTGTTGAGACCGGCCCCTGGGGGTTATGCGGGGCCAGGACGACCTGGTAGGTGTCGGCCAGGGTGGCGATTTTCAGACATTCGGTCAGCCCGCCAGCGTGGCAGAGATCGGGCTGGAGGATGTCCACCAGCCGCCGCTCCAGCAGCGGGCGCACCTCCCAGCGAGAGTAAAGTCGTTCCCCAGTCGCCAGGCTGACGCCGAGGGACCGGGCTACCGCTGAGACCGGGGCGATGGCGTCTGGAGCATCCGGTGTGGTTGGCTCTTCAAAAAAGAAGAGGCGGTAGGGGGCCAGCGCCCGCAGGAGCTGAATGGCCTGGTCTGGCCGGCTGCGGCCATGGTTGTCGAACATGATATCTACCTCGGGTCCCAGGTGCTCCCGCAGCGTCTCGATCCGACGGGCGTAGACAGCGATCAGCTGGTGGTCCGGTAGATGCAGGTCACCAGCCCAGGCGCCGGTTTTCACCGCGGTGAAACCAGCGGCCAGGGCGGCTTCGGCCTCGGGGAGAAGCGTCTCGGGGTCATAGATGCCGACATGGGTGTAGAGGCGGATGCGCTGGCGAGTGGGACCGCCCAGGAGCCGGTAGACCGGTACTCCCAGGGCTTTACCCCGGAGGTCCCACAGCGCCTGGTCGAGAGCGGCCAGGGCCGAGTTCAGAACCACCCCGCCACGCCAGAAGCCGTGGCGGTGAAGAACCTGCCAGGCGGTCTCCGAGGCCAGGGCGTCCCGGCCGATCAGCATCTGTCCCAGCTCGTGGATTGCGGCCCGGACGGTCTCTTCTTTCCCCTCGACCGTGCCCTCGCCCCAGCCGTAGAGGCCTTCGTCGGTTGTCACCCGGACGAAGACCCAGTTGCGCAGCCCGCCCCAGGTGGCGAAGGTCTCGATAGCCCGTACCTTCATCGGCTCCTACCCCTTGATCGCGCCAGAGAGAATGCCGGCGATGAAGTATTTCTGGCCCAGGAGGAAGAGGGTGATCACCGGGATGATCGAGAGCGTCGCTCCGGCCATGATCATCCCGTACTCGACTTTGTAGAGGCCGACCAGCGAGGCGATGGCCACCGGCGCGGTCAGCATCTCCGGTGTCCGCAGGACAATAAGCGGCCAGAGGAAGCTGTTCCACGACCCCAGGAAGGCCAGAGTGGCGTAGACGGCCACCCCCGCCCCAGCCATCGGCAGGGCGATGCGCCAGTAGATCCCAAACTCACTCGCCCCGTCCACCCGCGCGGCGTCGATCACTTCATTGGGGATGCTTACCATCACCTGGCGCATAAAGAAGATGCCGAAGGCGCTGATCATGCCCGGAATGATGATAGCCCAGTAAGTGTTGATCCAGCCGAAGAAGTTCACGATCAGAAAGAGCGGTACCAGACTGAGTTGCGAGGGGATCATCATTGTCGCCAGAAGGAAGAGAAACATCGGGCGTTTGCCCCAGAACTCGTACTTGGCGAATCCGTAGCCACCCGGTGAGGAGAAGAAGACCAGAAGCGACGTCTCAACAACGGCCAGGAAGACGCTGTTCAGATACTGACGAATGAACGGTAATTCTGTTACCAGGCGTACGTAATTATCGGTAATGAAGTTCTTGGGTATCCATGTCAAGGGCACACTGTAAATTTCAGAGTTTGTCTTAAATGAGGCGCTGATCATATACAGAAAAGGAACGACTGTAAGAATACTGCCCAGAATCAGAATGAGATGCATAAGCAGGGTGCCGAGAGCTCGAGGTGAGACAAGGCGTCTGGCCGAGACCGCCGGTCTCGGCAGGGCTTCGGGACGCATCAGCCACCTCCCAGGCTAATCCTCGCGGAAAATGCCAAAAAGTCGCAGCTGAATAAGCGAGAGGACCAGAATAATCACAAAGAGAATATAGCCGATGGCGGCGGCAAAACCGAAGCGCAGGAAAGCGAAAGCGTTCTGGTAGAGATAGACCATGACGGTCATCCCACGGTCGCCCACACCAAGCAGGAACGGCTGGGCGAAGAGGTTGTAGGAGCCGATAATCGCCTGGATCACGATAAAGAGAGCGACCGGTCGCAGGAGAGGCAGCGTCACGTAGCGCAGCACCTGCCACGAAGTGGCGCCGTCGATCCGGGCGGCGTCCTCCAGCTCTTTGGGGATCTGCTGAAGTCCGGCGACGAAGTACAGGGCGTTGATGCCCACATACTGCCAGGTGCCCAGGATGATCAGCGAGGGTACGGCGAACTCGGCCGACTCGGTCCAGCGAACCGGCTCCAGGCCCAGGGGTTTGAGGATGTAGTTGTTGAGCAGGCCATACTGGTAGTCGAAAACCAGGGTGAACATGACCGAGACGACCACTGCCGAGGTCAGGAGCGGGAAGAAATAGACCAGCCGGAAGAACTTCTTTCCCCGGACCCGTTCGGAGTGCAGCAGCAAGCCCAATCCCAGCGCCAGCGGCAGGATGACAAAGAGACTGCCGGCCGCGTAGTAACTGGTGTTAAAGAGCGCCTGGCGGAATCGCTCATCAGTCAGAACGTCGATGTAGTTCTGCAGACCAACGAAAACCCGCGGGCTGACAATACCAACCTGTTTATGAAAACTCAGATAGAAAGCGTAGAGAACGGGGAAAACACCGAAGACCGCGTAGTAGATAAAGAACGGGCCGGTGAAGACATAGGGGGCGATCCGCCGTTCCCAGCGCGCCCACGACATCGAACACCCCCACTGGTGATCCCGGGGGAGGAAGCCCTCCCCCGGGAAGATTAGACCTCAGGCTCCTTTGGCGATCAGCGCCCGGACCTCTTCGGCCACCCGCTTAGTGCCCTCCGCCACCGTGATCTTCCGATCCCGGACGTCTGGAAAGACCTTCTGCGCCCACAGGTTAACTAGTTCGGCCCGGTAGGGATGCTGGTACTGGGGCGGCACGTTGGGGGCGACCTCCTGGAAGAGCTGACCGAGGTCCTGGCCGTCGAAGAAGGGGTCTTTGATATGCAGGCGCGGGTCGCTCATCGCCGGAATGAGCGGCGGGAAGAGGTTGGTCAGTTCGAAGCGCCGAACGTTCCCCTCGACCGAGAGCATGGTGAACTTCTGAAACTCCCAGCAGAGGTCGTCGTACTGGGTGGCCAGGGTGATGCAGTTGCCGGTGCCGCCAAAGCAACTGGTGTTGCGCTTCTCCGGGTCATCTTTCCAGATGGGCAGTGGCACCGCGCCCCACTTCCCCTTGGTCTCCGGGGCATTGTCTTTGATAAACCCGGCGTACCAGTCGGCGCCGATGAGAGTGGCGTAGCGGCCAGCTTTGACCGCGCCCCAGAAGGCCGGACCGGTCGGCGGGATCTCGGCGATCTTATGCACGTAGACGAGGTCGAGGATCCACTGCACCGTCTCGATGACCTTGGGGTCGTCGATAGTCACCTCACCCTTGGCGTTAAAGAAGTCAACGCCCCGTTGACGGATAAGCGGCTCGACCGGTGGCAGCGGCAGCATGAAGCGATCGCCTTTGGTCAGCTTCTTGCCAGCCTCGATATAGTCGTCCCAGGTCTTGAGGTCCTCGGCCTTGATACCCGCTTCCTGGAAGAAGTCGCGCCGGTAGTAGAGAACCACCGGGGTCAGGGCGTGCTCGATCCCGTAGGTCTTGCCCTGCCATGGCCTTCTCCCGAACTATAGTGTCTTTTCCACAGCTGGAGATCGGTCCACCGTCTCAAAGACGCGCGCGATCACTGTCTGCTCTCACCTCCTCCAGCGGGCGGGCCATCGGGTGTCAGGTCGCCGGTTTCGGTCGCCGGGAGAATAAGTGCGAAGATATCTTCGACCGGACCGATAACCCGCGCGAGCTCCCGGCGCGCGACCCAATCCAGTTCCCGCGTGTAGTCATCACCGTACAGCCGCTCCGGCACCGCCAGGTGGGCCAGCAGCGCCTGACGGGCCTGGTCGGGGTCGCCCTGACAGATCGCCGTGAAGATAGCGTAGTGGTACGGCCCGCCCTCTCGTCCGACGGCCGGATCGCTCCAGGAGCGGATCATCATCTCTCCCGCCAGCGGCGCCAGTGCCAGAAAGAGCGCCTCAAGCAGCGGGTTCTTGGCCGCCCGGGCGATCCCCAGATGGAAGGCCACATCCCAGCGGACGCGTTCGATCAGCCCCGGTGCCTCCTCCATTCCCTGGAGAGCCCGTTCGAGCATCGCCCGGTCGGCCACGGTGGCCCGTTGGGCAGCCAGCGCTGCCGTCTCTCCCTCGATGGCCCGACGGGCCTCGACCAGATCGCGGACGGTCGCCCGGCGGGTGACCAGAAAGAGCTGGAGGCTGTCGGAGGCGGTCAGCGAGGTCGGACGGGTGACAAAGGCCCCTTTGCCGGGGACCACCCGGATCAGATTACGCTCGGCCAGGATGTTGAGAGCCTCCCGAACGACCGGGCGGCTGGCCTGGAAGAGGCGCTCGAGGTCCCGCTGCGAGGGGAGCTTGGCGCCGACCGGCAGGTCGCCACTTAGGATGCGGGCTTCCAGAGTTCGGACGATGCTCTCACGGGTCCCGATGTCCGCCATGGCCCTCGCCTCTTGGTGGAGACTGGTAAGACCAGTTTACACAGGGTAAAGCGGTTTGTCAAGAGGCGGCCGTGGCTTCTCCCCGCGCTCGCCTGTCCGGGGGACGGGTGCGTCGCCCGGACAGGCCGTGCCTCTCCAGGGGTTGACCCGGGCTCCCGCCGGCGCCTACGATCCAGGAGAAGGTCGATTGATTGCCATAACCTTACGCGATCCGGGTGCTGCCTGTGGCGGCGAGGAGGGAAAATGCCTGGCGAGCGTCTGGCCAGCGCCTGTTACCTCTCACCGTTCGGTTGGTTGGTCGCTGTAGCCTCTGAGCGCGGACTGGTGGCCCTCAGTCTGCCGGCTCCTACCCTGGAGGCCGCGTGGCAGACCCTGACGGTTGGACCGCGGGCCACGCTGGTCGAGGAGCCAGCGCCCCTGACCCCTCTCTTCCAGGCGCTGGACCGCTACTTCGCCGGTCAGCCAGAGGACTTCGCCCAGATCCCGCTGGACCTGCGGGGCACACCTTTTCAGCGGACGGTCTGGCGGGCGATCCGGGCGATCCCATACGGTCAGGTGCGGACGTACGGTCAGATCGCCCGGGCCATCGGGCGACCACGGGCGGCCCGGGCGGTGGGACAGGCCACCGGCGCCAATCCGGTGCCGATCGTGGTGCCCTGCCACCGGGTGGTCGGCTGCCAGGGGCTGGGCGGGTACGGCGGCGGTCTGGCGCTCAAGGAGCGCCTGCTGGCGCTGGAGCGCGTCGGGGCGGGGGTGGCCTAACTGGTCCCCAGAAGGGGTGGTTTTCCCTGTTGCCCTGGAGCGCTTTTTCCCCTATACTTGACAGTACATGCGACCGACCCGGCGCCCAGGCGTGTTCCGGATGAGTCTTGTGTGGGAGGTTGCTGGGATGGAACTCTGCTTTCCGAAATGCCAGAAGTGCAAGGCCGGGGACCTGGTGCCGCTCTCGGACTTCGGGAGCCAGGGCGCGCCGATCCATTATAAAGCCTGGGTCTGTACCAACCCCTCCTGTGGATTCAACATCAAAATCCGCAACGGCGACGTCTATATGAACGAGCCCATCACGATGGGGAACCTGAATGCCCACCGCGTTCCCCGCTTCTCGTAGTCCGGCGCGGCCGGGGAGGGCGGGGTTTCTCCTCCAGCAGGCCCGGCGGCGGCTCGACGATGAGCCGCCGGTTGACGACGTCGACCTCTTTGATCACCGGCTCAATGGCCGGGAGCAGGACCTCGCCACGGGGCCCGTGGACGATGTAGACATCGTGGGCGGCGGTGCGCAGGATCTCGACCACCTGGCCGAGCGACTCACCGCTGGTGGTCACAACCTCGGCACCGATGATCTGGTACCAGTAGTAGTGGCCAGGGGGAAGCGGCATGGCCTCTGAGCGGGGGATCCAGAGCAGGGCCCCGCTCAAACGCTCGGCCTCGGCCAGCGTCTCAACCCCTTCGAGCTCCAGCAGGATGTACCGGCCGTGCACAGCGGCCCGGCGGACGCGGTAGGGCCGCAGGGTCTCCCCCACGTAGACCCGCTGCAGCCGCTGGAAGCGCTCGGGGAAGTCGGTCAGCGGCACAACACGCAGAACCGGCCGGCGACCAGCCGGACCGACGATGCGCCCGATAATCAGAAACGGAGGCTCACCAGCCGACGGAGTCTCGGGCGCGGCCTCGGTGGGGGGACCAGCCGGCGGCTCCATCGCCAGTGCCAGAGCGTGTCGCGCTAAATGATCTCCAGGACCGCCCGTTTGCCCTCTTTGGCAGCGGCGACCTTGAGCAGCGTGCGCATCGCGTTGGCGATGCGCCCCTCTTTGCCGATCACCTTGCCCATATCCTCGGGGGCGACCTGGAGCTCCAGGATGACCGACTGCTCGCCCTCCACCTGGGTGACCTTCACCTGCTCGGGGTGGTCGACCAGCGACCGCGCGATGTACTCGATGAGCTCCTTCATTGACTTCTCCTTCGGGGGCGGTGTCGGGCTGGGCATGGGTCTCCTGTCTGTTAGCCACCGGTGGCCGGGGCAGCCTGGGCCGGGGCCGTCTCTTTCTCCCAGGGCGCGGGCGGCAGCAGGTGGACTTTGCGCAGGATACGAGCGACCGCCTCGGTCGGCTGGGCTCCCCGTTCCAGCCAGAACCGGGCCCGTTCGACATCGACCTGGTAGCTGGGTGGCTCGGTCAGCGGATTATACCAGCCCAGCGTCTCGACAAAGCGACCATCGCGGGGCGCCCGCGCTTCAGCCACCACAATCCGGTAAAAGGGCCGCTTCTTCTTGCCCATGCGGCGAAGACGAATACGCAAGGCCATGCAGTCCTGTGTCCTCCTGGTGGAATTTGGCGATCCGGTCTCTGGCTCCACTATAGCACGGCCGATAACCGGCCGTCAATGAGCGGGGCAAGCGGCACGCAGGCGTAGCATGGCCCGCGGAGCACCCTCCGCGGGCCGGGCGGAGAGAGTGGGATTCGAACCCACGAGACCTTGCGGTCTACACGCTCTCCAGGCGTGCCCCTTCAACCTCTCGGGCATCTCTCCATAAATGAATAGCGGCGCAGAGAACCTCTGCGTCGCTGGCGGAGAGGGTGGGATTCGAACCCACGAGGCCTCATCGGCCTACCGCTTTTCGAGAGCGGCACCATCAACCACTCGGACACCTCTCCAGTGAGAGATTATACCGGGCCACCCGCCGCCCGCGCAAGACCCGGTGGAGGCCGGCCAGGCCCTGGCGACGCGGCGAAGACCACCGTCTGGCAACCGGATGGTTGACGGAAGCCTCCGCCGAGCGCTACCCTTGAGATGATAAGGCCGGTGTTCGCGGCGCCAGAGCGCTGATGAGGGAGAACCATGCGGGTGCGGACGGTCGAGATCACTGGGGCGGCCCCAGCGGACCTGGTGGGGACGGTGCTCTGTCACACGGTGGCCCGGACGGCCGACGGCCGCGGCATAGCCTTCCGTAAGGGGCATATCTTCCGCCCGGAGGACCTGCCAGCCCTGGCGGCGCTCGGGCCGCGCCGTCTGCGGGTGCTGGAACTGGCGCCGGACGATCTCCATGAGGACGAGGCCGGCCGCCGGCTGGCCCAGGCCATCGCCGGACCGGGGGTGACCATCACCGGGCCCAGCCAGAGCCGCTTCAACCTGCTGGCGGCCCATCCGGGCCTGCTCCGGGTCGAGGTCGGGCTGCTCGAACGGCTCAACCGGCTGGACGGGGTGGCCGTCTTCACCCTCTTCGACCGGCAGGTGGTGCCGGCGGGGGAACTGGTGGCCGGGGCCAAGGTGACACCGCTGGCGGTGCCCGTGGCCACGATCCGGGCGGTCGAGGCTCTCTGCGCCGCTGAGGGACCGGTCGTCAGTGTCCGCCCCTTCCGGCCAGCCCGTGTTGGCGTCGTGGTCAAAGAGGTAATCGACGACCGCCAGCGCCAGCGCTTCGAGCAGGTGCTGACCCGGAAGGTCCAGTGGTTCGGCGCCACCGTCGATGGTATCGTCTACGTGGCCGACACGCCGGAGGCCGTGGCCGAGGCGCTGCGCGCCCAGCGGGCGGCCGGCGCCGAGATTCTCTTGACGGCCGGCACCAACGCCGCCGATCCGGACGACGCCTTCTTCGTGGCCCTGCGCCACCTGGGGGCGGCCCTCCTGCGCCATGGGGCGCCGGCGCACCCTGGCAGTTTCTTCTGGCTGGCCTACTGGCAGGGCGTTCCCATCTTCGGGCTGCCCTCCTGCGGCCTCTATGCGGAGGGCACGCTGGCCGACCTCCTCCTGCCGCGGGTCCTGGCGGGCGAGGTCATCACCCTGGCCGACCTGGCGGCGTTGGGCCACGGCGGGCTTCTCCGGCCCGAGATGGCCTTCCGCTTCCCGCCCTACGGTCTGACCGCCGAGGCCGACGCGCCCCACGGAGAGTCTCCCGATGCTTTGAGGGCCCCAGGAAGGTGAGCGGCACCGCACCGCCGCACTTCTCAGCGACGAGAGCTCGCCCGGCGAGCCCGCTGCCTTGACGGCCGCCGGGTGGGCCCGCTACACTGGCGCTGCCGGCGGCGTGACCCCGGGGCAGACGGAGATGGTCCCGCCGGGCGGCCTGAGGGGGAGAGGCGTGGCCGAGCCGGTCAGTTCCACCGAGCAGCAGGTGCGGGCCTGGCTCCTGGCTCTTCAGGAATGTGTCCGACGGCAGGACTACGCCGCCGCCCGTCCCCTCTTTGCCCCCACCGTCGTGGCCTTCGGCACGGCGGCCGCGCTGGTCGCGGGCCTGGCGGCGCTGGAGGAGGCGCAGTGGCGGCAGGTCTGGCCGACCATCACCGATTTTACGTTCGACCTGGCGCGGCTGCGCTGGGGCGAGAGCGGCGACCTGGTCTGGGCGGCTGTGCCCTGGACCTCGCGCGGCCGGCGGCCCGACGGAACGCTCTTCCCCCGTCCGGGGCGGGCCACCCTCATCTTCCAACGCGCCGGCCAGCGCCTCCAGGCGATCCACAGCCATTTCTCGCTCGCGCCCGCCCTCTCACCACCGCCGTGATCTCACACCGGGAGACCGCACGATGAGAATCGCGCTGATCGGCTATGGCTCCATCGCCGAGGCCCACGTCCAGGCCCTGCAGCAGATTGGCGGGGTCGAGTTCTGGGTGGTGGTCGGCCGGCTGCCCGAGCCGACGGCCGCTTTCGCCCAGCGCTTCGGCTTTCGCTTCCACACCACCGACCTGGCCACGGCCCTGAGCGATCCGATGGTCGAGGCGGTGGTGGTCTGCTCGCCAACCGACCTCCACGCCCAGCAGACAGCCCAGGCCCTGGAGGCCGGCAAGCACGTCCTCTGCGAGATCCCGCTGGCCACCAGCCTGGCCGAGACCGACCGCCTCATCGCCCTGGCCGACCGCCAGGACCGGCGCCTGATGGTCTGCCACACTCAGCGCTACTGGCCCACGGTCCAGCGGGCCCGGCAGGCGGTGGCCGACGGCCTCTTTGTCCACCACCTGGTCGCTCGCTATCTCTTCCTGCGACGGGAGAATGTCAACTGGCGGGGCCGGCGGCGCAGCTGGACCGATAATCTCCTCTGGCACCACGGCTGCCACGCCGTGGACACGGTTCTCTGGCTGCTCGGGGCCGAGACGGTGACGGTGAGCGGCCACGTCGCCCTGCCCAGCCGGCATCTGGGCATTCCGATGGACATCGCCATCGTCCTGCGCACCCCTCAGGACCAGCTGGCCACCATCGCCCTCTCCTATAACTCGCACCTCGCGCTGCACGACTACCTGCTCATCGGCGAGCAGGACACGCTCCTGGTGACGCCCCGGCGTCTAGAGCACCAGGCCGGCCTCCTCTACGACCAGGCGACCGCCGACCCGCTGGAGAGCGCCATCGTCCAGCAGGACCGCGAATTCCTGGCCGCAGTCCGTGAGGGACGCGAGCCGGCCATCAGCGGCCGGGCGGTCCGCCCCACCATGGCGGTCCTCCAGGCGGTCCAGGACCAGTTCGCCGCCTGGGCCCCGCCGGGAGCACTCCATCCGGTCCCCTGACCGGTGCCGTGGTTTGACGGTGGCCGTCCCCGGAGGGTATATTTGGAAAGATAATGCTGCCTGTGGGAAGCGCCCATGTTTCACGAAGTGAGCAGTCAGGTCTCGTTTCCGCGGCTGGAAGAGCAGATTTTAGAGTTCTGGAAAGCCAACCGGATCTTTGAGAAGTCCATGGCCCAGAGCCAGGGCCGGCCCCAGTACACCTTCTACGAGGGCCCGCCAACGGCCAACGCCCCGCCGGGCATCCATCACGTCCTGGCGCGGGTGTTCAAGGACCTTATCCCGCGCTACCGGACGATGAAGGGCTACAATGTGCCCCGCAAGGCGGGCTGGGATACCCACGGGCTGCCGGTCGAACTGCAGATCGAGAAAGAGCTGGGTTTCACCACCAAAAGCCAGATCGAAGAGTACGGGGTGGACCGGTTCAACGACCGCTGTCGGGAGAGCGTGTTCCGCTATGTCAAAGAGTGGGAGCGCCTCTCCGACCGCATCGGCTTCTGGCTGGATATGGCCCACCCCTATATCACCCTGAGCAGCGACTACATCGAGTCGGTCTGGTGGATCCTGCGCCAGCTGTGGGACAGGGGTCTGCTCTACCAGGACTACAAAGTCGTCCCCTACTGCCCGCGCTGCGGGACGCCGCTCTCCAGCCACGAGGTGGCCCTGGGCTACGAGAACGCCACCGACCCCTCCATCTACGTCAAGTTCCCGCTGGCCGACGAACCCGGTGTCTTTCTCCTGGCCTGGACCACCACCCCCTGGACGCTGCCGGGCAACGTGGCCCTGGCCATCAATCCGACCCTGGAGTACGTGCGGGTGCGGGTCGGTCAGGAGGTCCTCATTCTGGCCCAGGCGGCGCTGGAGCGGGCTCTGCACGGCCTGGCCCTTGAGGTGCTGGGGCCGGTGGCCCCGACCGATCTCATCGGCCGCCGCTACCAGCCGCTCTACACCTTCGTCCAGCCCGACCGGCCGGCCTACCGGGTGGTGGGGGCGACGTTCGTCGCCGCCGAGGAGGGGACCGGTATCGTCCACATCGCCCCGGCCTTCGGCGAGGTCGACCTGGAGGTCGGCCGCCAGGAGAACCTGCCGATCCTCCAGCTGGTGGACCCCCAGGGGCGCTTCACCGCCGCGGTCACGCCCTGGGCCGGGCTCTTCGTCAAGGACGCCGACGGCGAGATCATCGCCGACCTCGAGCGGCGCGGTCTGCTCCTGCGCTCGGGCACCATCGACCATACCTATCCCTTCTGCTGGCGCTGCGACACCCCGCTCCTGTACTACGCCCGGCGCTCCTGGTTCATCCGCATGACCCAGTTGCGGGAGAACCTGCTCAAAAACAATGAACAGATCAACTGGTACCCGGAGCACCTTAAGCACGGGCGCTTCGGCAACTTCCTGGAGAACGTGGTCGACTGGGCCCTGTCGCGCGAGCGCTACTGGGGAACGCCGCTGCCCATCTGGCAGTGCGAGACCTGCGGCCACCAGCACTGCATCGGCAGTGTGGCCGAACTCCAGAGGATGGCCCGGGGCGATACCTTCAACGCCCTGCGCCGGGGGGCGCCGTCGCCGGCCGGCGACGGCCAGACGCTCGACCTGGCCCACCTCGATCTGCACCGCCCCTACATCGACCAGGTCATCCTGACCTGCCCCGAGTGCCAGGGCGAGATGCGGCGGGTGCCCTATCTCATCGACGTCTGGTTCGACTCCGGGGCGATGCCGGTGGCCCAGTGGCACTATCCCTTCGAGAACCAGGAGACGTTCCAGCGCAGTTTCCCGGCCGATTTCATCTGTGAGGGCGTCGACCAGACGCGCGGCTGGTTCTACACTCTGCACGCTATCGCCACCGCCCTCTTCGACCAGCCGGCCTTCCGCAATGTGATCTCGCTGGGACTGCTCCTGGACGAGACCGGCGTCAAGATGTCGAAGTCGCGCGGCAATGTGGTCGACCCCTGGACGGTCATCGAGGCTCACGGGGCCGACGCCACCCGCTGGTACTTCTACACCGCCGGCCATCCCGGCATGGAGAAACGCTTCTCGGTCGGCCTGGTCGGCGAGGTCGTCCGGCGCTTCCTTCTGACCCTCTGGAACACCTACGCCTTCTTCGTCACCTACGCCCGCATCGACCGCTTCAACCCGCGCGAGCATACGCTCCCGGCTCGCGAGCGGCACGTCCTCGACCGCTGGATCCTGGCCCGGCTGCACGAGACCATCGGTCAGGTGGACAGCCTGCTCGACGCCTACGACGTGACGACGGCCGGCCGGCTCATCGAGCAGTTCGTCGACGACCTCTCCAACTGGTATGTCCGTCGGAGCCGCGACCGGTTCTGGCGGAGCGGGCTGAGTCCGGATAAGGTGGCCGCCCACCTCACGCTCTACGAGTGCCTGACGGCCCTCACCGGGCTCATCGCCCCGTTTATGCCGTTCCTGAGCGAGGCCCTCTATCAGAACCTGGTCCGGTCGGTCGACCCGACCGCCCCGGAGAGCGTCCACCTGACCAGTTACCCCACCGCCGACCCGGCCCTCATCGACCGGGCTCTCCTGCACGATATGGCGGTCGCCCAGCGGGTGGTGGCCCTGGGCCGGGCGGCCCGCAATAAGGCCCGGCTGCGGGTCCGCCAGCCGCTGGCCGAGCTGGTCGTGGTGGTGCCGCCGGCCGAGCGGGCGGCGGTCGAGCGGCTGCAGGAGGAGATCCTGGCCGAGCTCAACATCAAACGGCTGCGGCTGGCTGAGGACCCCAGCGCGGTGGCCACCTACCAGGTGCGGCCGAAACTGGCCCAGCTGGGCCCTAAACTGGGGCCGCGCCTGCCGCAGGTCCTGGCCATCCTGCCCCAACTGGACGGCCGGACCGTCCTGGCGGCCCAGCAGGCCGGCACGCCGGTCGAGGTGACGCTGCCCGACGGCGCCCGGCTGGCTCTCGACCCGGCCGATCTGGAGGTCCAGGCCACCGGGCGCGAGGGCTACGCGGTGGCCGAGGAGTTCGGGACGCTGGTGGCGGTGGACACCCGGCTGACGCCCGATCTTCTCAGCGAGGGGCTGGCCCGCGAGATCGTGCGGCACATTCAGGCGCTGCGCAAAGAGGCTAATTTCCGGATCGAGGACCGCATTCTGACCTACTACCAGGCCGAGCGGGCGCTGGAGGAGGTCATCGAGCGGTTCGCCGACTACATCCGTCACGAGACGCTCTCGCGACAGATCATCAAGGGGCCGCCGCCACCCGAGGCCCACAGCGCCGACCTGCGGATCGATAGCTACAAGATCCGGCTGGGCGTCCGGCGGCTGGCCGAGCAGCCGTCGCCTGACGGCTGAGGCCGGCCTTACTCCTCGGTGGTCGGATGAGCGTGGCCGGGCGCGCCCAGCGGTCCCAGATAGAGATGCTGGGGCGGGGTCGGCGGCAGCTGCCAGACGATCTCCGGGTGGCCGGTGGCGGCGTGCATGGCGTTGGCTCCCTCGATCCCCCGCCGGTAGGCGACCTCGAAGGCGTGGAAGTCCCGGGCCTGGATGGCGCCCTCCAGGGCGGTCAGGTGTCCCCGGTCAAAGGCCTCGAGGAACGACCGGAACTGGGGACGGGTCGTGGCTCCCACCCGGAAGAGGGCCCGGATCTGGTCGAGGCAGTAGCGGGCCAGCGCCCAGTTCCCGCCCCGCGCGGCGTAGTACATGATCCAGTAACGGTCGCTGACCAGCGGCATGAGCCGGCCGAGGCCGGGCTGGACCTCGGCGATCTGGTCGAGCGTTAGCTCCCCGTAGCGGGTCCGGCCGACCGGCTGGCCGGGTGTTTCCGACTGAGACGGCTCGTTCACTGTCGTTCGCCTCCGAGAGTACTGGCGGGCTGGCCGGGTCGGGCGGGGTCGGCGAGGCAGCTGCCGGCTGGCTCTGGCGGGTAGAGCTCCTCGAGGACGACCTTGACCGTGGCCGCCACCGGCACCGCCAGGAGCACGCCGAGGACGCCGGCCAGGGTGCCACCGGTGAGAACGGCGAAGATGGTCACCGCCGGGTGCAGGGCCACCGCCCGGCCCAGGACGATGGGCATCACCACGTGGTCCTCCAGTTGCCGCAGGACGAAATAGACGAGGATGATGCCGATGGCCGCCTGGGGACCGAGCTGGACCAGCCCCACGCCGGCGGCGATGGTGGCAGCCACCACCGGTCCGACGAAGGGGATGACCTCGAGGATCCCGGTGGCCAGGGCGATGGGCAGGGCGTAGGGCAGATGGAACCCCGGCCCCAGCGCCAGATAGGTGGCGCTGGCCATCAGCACGACCAGAAAGAGCTGTCCACGCAGATAGCTGCCCAGCACGTGGTTGACCCGCCGGCCGAGGCGACGGACGCGGTCGTGGTGTTCAGCCGGAACGAAGTGCAGAAGGTAGGCCAGAAAGGCCCGCCCGTGGAGGAGAAGGTAGAAGGTCACTACCAGGGTGACCAGGATCCCCAGGACGCCCTCGACCAGCAGGGCCGCCACGTGCAGCGCCTCGCCCGGCCGGCCCAGCGCCTCGTCGAGACTCCGGGAGAAGTAGGCCAGCAGCAGATCGGGAGTGATGGAGCGGCCGAAGAGGTCGAGCGCCGGGGTGCCGGTGATCTGGATGAAGAGAGCGGTCAGAATGGCGGGGGCGTGCTGCGCCAGCGCGCGCGTCTCGTGGACGAAAGCCGGCACCAGCACCGCCAGGAGCGCTCCCAGCCCGCTCAGCATAAAAAGGTAGAGGCCGACGATCACCGTCCAGCGGGGCAGGCGCAGGCGACGGGTCAGCCCATCGACCAGCGGGTTGAGCAGGTAGGCCAGAATAATGGCCAGGACGAACGGCGGCAGGACCGCTCGCCCCAGGTACAGCACGAGTCCCAATCCCAGCAGCCAGCCCCAGCGTCGGATCATGATCGCCTCTATCCACCACCCCGGATTCCTGAGTGCTCTCATTGCATCACTCAGGAATTTCTGGTAAAACAGGGTGGAGCACCGGTTCTCTGGGTTCTCTGTTTGTGTGGGGATTATATCAGCCGAAGGGAGACCGATGGCACAGCCTGTTGTCGAGCCGTTCAAGCGGGTGAGCGTGGAAGAGGCCAAGGAGATGATCCGGCGGGGCGAGGTCGTGATCATCGACGTCCGCCAGCCGGATGAGTACGCTCGCGGGCATATCCCTGGCGCCAAACTCATCCCGCTTTTCACCCTGCTCGCCCAGCCGCGCGAACTCCTGCAGGAGTACGCCGGCAAGAAGATCCTTTTCGTCTGCCAGGTCGGCCAGCGCAGCGCTCTGGCCTGCGAGATGGCGGCGGCGGTGGGCCTGAGCGAGCTGTACAACCTCGAGGGCGGCACCGAGCGCTGGGCCCAGACCGGCAACCCCATCGAAATCGGCAGCTGAGTACCTCTCCGGTCCGTCTGACCGCAGACGGCGTCGCGCGGCCCGCTGGCGGTCTGGTCGCTGCCGGCCGGCCCGGTCTGCTCAGCGCTGGGCAGACCGGGCCGCTTCATATTTCCGGAGCGGTTCAGGAGGGCAATGGGGCGATATCGATCATCGCCCGCTGGAGCCGGCCGGAGTAGTCGATGAAGACCGTCTTCCACTCGGTGAAGATGTCGAGCGCCTGGACCCCGGCCTCGCGGTGGCCGTTGCCGGTGTTCTTGGTCCCGCCGAAGGGCAGGTGGACCTCGGCGCCGATGGTCCCCGCGTTGACATAAACGATGCCGGTGTCGATCTCCCGCAGCGCCCGGAAGGCCCGGTTGATATCGCGGGTGTAGATCGACGTCACCAGCCCGTACTGAACGCCGTTGTTGACGGCGATAGCCTCCTCCAGACTGTCGACGGTGATGATGGCTGTGACCGGGCCGAAGATCTCCTCCTGGGCGATCCGCATCTCGGGCCGCACGTCGCCGAAGACCGTGGGGGCGTAGAAGAAGCCGCGGGCCAGGTCACCCTCGCGGACGATAGTGCCGCCGCAGAGGAGTTTGGCCCCCTCCTGAACGCCGATCTGGACGTACTGGTGGATACGCTGGAGTTGACGGGCGTTGACGACCGGTCCCATGTCCACGGTGGGGTCGAGACCGTTGCCCAGGCGGAGCCGCTGGGCCCGCTCGACCAGCCGCTCGGTGAGTTCCCGGGCCACCGCCCGGTGGACGATGATCCGGCTGGCGGCGGTGCAGCGCTGGCCGCTGGTGCCGAAGGCGCTCCAGACGATACCGTCCAGGGCCAGGTTGAGGTCGGCGTCATCCATGACGATGATGGCGTTCTTGCCGCCCATCTCCAGCGAGACCCGCTTGAGGTGCTGGGTGGCCTTGAGGGCGATCTCCTGTCCCACCGCCGTCGAGCCGGTGAAGGCCACTACCCCGACCTGAGGATGGGTCACCAGCGGCTCACCGACCTCGTCGCCGTTGCCGATGACCAGATTCAGCACGCCCGGCGGCAGCCCGGCCTCCTCGAAGATCTGGACCAGGGTGGCGGCCAGGATCGGGGTGTCGCTGGCCGGCTTGAAGACGACGGTGTTGCCGGCCACCAGGGCCGGGGCGATCTTCCAGGTAGGGATGGCCAGGGGGAAGTTCCAGGGGGTGATGGCCACGGCCACGCCGATCGGTTCGCGGATCGCCAGGGCGAACTTGTCGGGCAGTTCCGAGGGGGTTGTCTGGCCGAAGAGGCGGCGGCCCTCGCCGGCCATATAGTAGGTCTCGTCGATGGCCTCCTGGACATCGGCCAGTCCCTCTTTCAGGACCTTGCCCATCTCCATCGTCACCAGGCGGCCCAGCTCCTCCTTACGCCGGACCATGATCTCGGCCGCCCGGAAGAGGATCTCGGCCCGCCGGGGGGCGGGCACCCGCCGCCACTTGGGGAAGGCCTGGGCCGCCGCCTCGATGGCGGCGACGGCATCGCGGGCGGTCGAGCGGGGCACGATGCCGAGGACCTCGCCGGTGGCCGGGTTGAGGCTCTCCATGGTCCGTCCGTCCAGGGCGTCCACCCACCGGCCGTTGATGTAGTTCTTGTACTGCGCCGTCGCAGCCACTGCCATCTCTGGCCTCCACCGCGTCGTTCTCACCTGTATCTTACTCCCGTGGCGGAGCCGGCGTAAAGGCCAGGCTGGACCTCCCCCGCTCTATCGGCCGGATGCGGTACGCGGTTTGCCCGGAGGGGAGAGTTGCCGGTCAGGAGGGGGCGGACGATGCCGCGACGAACCGAGGCCGCCGTTGAGGTCCTCAACGGCTATCGGGTGCCCCGCGCCTACTATGCGTACTGGCGGGAGCACCCGGAGATCGGGCTGCCGCTGAGCGACCCGGCGCCCGATGGATCGCAACTTTTCGAGCACGCCATCCTCACCTGGGAGGAGGGGCGGGTGGTGGCCCACCATCGCCCCGAGGCGCCCGGCCTGGCCGTTCCCCCAGGCTGAGCCACGGGAGACAGCGGCCGGTGGGTGAACAACCGGCCGCGGCGGGCCGGGCGGTCAGGGTCGGCTGGCCCCGACGTAGCGTGGCCCCCAGTAGGGATCGTCCAGCCGGCTGATGATGACCCCGGTGCGCTCGGTGGCGGCGTGGATGAAGCGGCCGCCGCCCAGGTAGATGCCGTTGTGAGAGAGGCCGGTGGTGTAGGTGTTCTGGAAGAAGACGATGTCGCCCGGCTGGAGATTGTTCCGGCTGATGCGGGGGCCGGCGTTGAGCTGCCCCCAGAGATCGCGCGGGATGTATTTGCCGGCCTGACGGTAGACGTAGAACACAAACCCGCTGCAGTCGAAACCGGTGGCCGGCGAGGTGCCGCCCCAGACGTAGCGGTAGCCGAGATAGCGCTGGGCGATGGCGGCGATGGTGGTCCCGTCGCTGGCCGGCGGCGCTGGCTTGGGAGTGGGCGTCGGCGGCACGGGCGTCGGGGTCGGCGGCACGGGGGTGGGGGTGGGCGGCACCGGAGTGGGCGTCGGCGGAGCCGGCCGGGCGGCGACCACTGGTCGGGCGGCCACCGCTGGGGCGGCCGGCGCGGCGGGGGCTGGTCGGGGCGTCGGAGTCGGCCGGGCCGGTGGCTCGCCACCGGGGACAACGAGCAGGCGCCCGACAGACAGCGTATATGGTTCGGTCAGCCCGTTGGCCTGGGCGATCGCCAGGGCGCTGGCGCCGTAGCGGCCGGCGATGCTGCTTAAGGTCTCTCCCTCGCGGACGCGGTGCAGCACCCCGTCCACCGGCGGCAGCAGCAGTTCCCGGCCGACTGGCAGCAGGTCGGGGTCGGCCAGGTCGTTTGACCAGAGGACGGCCTCGGGGCGGAGGCCGAAGCGGCCGGCGATGCCGCTCAGGGTGTCGCCGGGCTGGACGGTGTAGCGGATCGGCTCCAGCGGGCGGATCGGGGCGCCGGGCACGGCCGCCTGGCGGCGCTCGGGGGGAACTGCCGGGATGATCAGCCGCTGGCCCGGCTGGAGAAGGTCAGCGTTCGCCAGTTTGTTCACGGCCAGGATATCCTCCGGGATAACGCCGTAGCGGCTGGCGATATCCCAGAGCGTATCGCCGGGGGCGACCGTGTGCAGCACCCCTGAGGTCGGGAGAATCAGCAGCGTTTGCCCGACGGCCAGCGGCTGGTCGGGCGCGAGGTTGTTGGCCTGCAGGACGGTCTCGAGACTGAGGCCGAAGCGCTCCGCGATCGCGCTGGCGGTGTCGCCCTCGACCACGGTGTAGGTCACGATCCCCGCCCGGGGCGTCGGCGTCGGGGCCAGGTCGCGCAGGTTGCCCCGGACGCTGAGCACCGCCCGCCGGGGGTCGAGAGCTTCGTCCTCGGCGGGCGGGGTGGCGGTCGGTTCGGGCGGTGTGGTCAGAAGCGCCAGCTCCGTGGCGAGGGGCAGCTCGTCACCGCTCGCGGGGGGACCGGGCTCGGCGGTCGATGGCGGCGCGACGGGCTCGGGCGACGGGGTCGCCGGGGCCGCGGGAGCGGCCGGAACCGGCGGCGGGATCAGCGGCCAGCGTCCGGTCTGGAGAGCGCTCGTGGCGGTGACGATCAGGGCGACGAGTCCAATGGCGGTCAGGTGCGCGGCGACCTGGCTGAGCAATCCGGGCGCGGGTTCTGGCCTGGAGGGGCGGGGCCGGGCCGCTGATGGGGACTCCGAGCGCCTCGGGTCGGATGGTGGGCAGGAGTGGTGGGTGGCGATGGACGCACCTCCTCAACAGGGGTTCGGCCAACCGCCCGCCGGAGCGGACACCGGCGCCGATTATAACGGCGCTTTAACGGCCCCGTCAAGGATGTTCGGCGTATTTTCCCTAGCCCTTTTGGGTGAGGGGGGCGCAAACTGGCGTGGTCAGGTGACCAGCGTCTGGCTCGTGGGAGGGGATCACCGAGAGACGAGGGATCACCTCCCTCAGTGCCGTGGGCGCAGATGGACGGGGAGCTGCGGTCGCAGCCGGAAAAAGCGAGACCGGCGCGAGCCCCCCACTTCCCGCGCCGGTCTGGGAACCGGTATTGAGTTGTCACTGGCGGCCGGATCGGCCGCGCACTGTCAGTATGGGGTGGCGCAGGGCGGTTGGTCAGTCGGGAGCGTTGGGGATTCTCTGTCCGAAATTCTCCGACATCGGCCGTCGTCCGCCGGCGACACCGGCTATAATAAGGCGAGGATTTTGCCGGGGAGCAGAAGAACGAGGATGCGCGAGAGCGATCTGGACCTTCTGGAGAGCCTGGTCCCGGGCTTCCGCACGCGCCCGCTGACCAGCGCCTACTGGCTGGCCCGTTCGGCTGAGGTCATCGCCGCCAGCACTCAGGCCCGTGAGATCTATCCGGTTCTGGACCACAGCCGGGGCGAGGGCTGCTGGGTCTACGATCTCGAAGGAACCCGCTACCTGGATATGACCAGCGGGGTGGCGGTCCGCGCCCTGGGCTGGCGCTATCCGCCGCTGGTGGCCTTCGAGCAGACCCTGGCCCACATCCTGGAGGAGCTGCCGGGCCAGGATTTCGACCACATTCCCCAGACGCTGCTGGCCGAGCGCCTGATCGCCCTGACGCCGGGCGATTTCCCCAAACAGGTCTTCTTCACCACCAGCGGTGCCCGGGCGGTCGAGAGCGCGGTCAAGGCGGCTATCGAGAACACCGGCCGGACCCGGTTCGTGGCCTTCCGGCCGGCTTTTCACGGACGCACCGGCTACGCCCTGGCGCTGACGGCCGGCAAGGCGGTCCAGCGCAATCTCTTCCCTCAGGCCCTGCCGGTCATCCGTCTGCCCTATCCGGAGACCGCCCGCCGCCCGGCCGGTCTCTCCGCTGAGGAGTGGGGGTGGCGGTGCGCCGAGGAGGTCCGGCTGGCCATCGAGCAGGAGGGGACCGACATCGCCGCCATTGTGGTCGAGCCCATCGCCGGCGAGGGCGGGATCATCGTGCCGCCGGACAGTTTCCTCCGGGGGCTGCGCGCGGTCGCCGACGCCTACGGGGCCTGGCTCATCGTCGACGAGGTCCAGACCGGGCTGGGGCGCACCGGCCGCTGGTGGGCGATCGAGCACAGCGGGGTGGTGCCCGACGCCCTCTGTACGGCCAAGGCCCTGGGGGTGGGGCGGCCGTTCGGAGCGGTCATCGGGCGGAGCCCGCTCTTCCAGCGCGGGGGGCGTCACTCCGAGACGTTCGCCGCCGAGCCGCCCCAGGCGCTCCTCACCCTCTTCCTCCTGCGCGAGATCGAGCGGCTGGGGCTGCTGGAGAACGCTGCCCGCATGGGTGAGCGGCTGATGGCCGGGCTCCGGCGTCTTGCGGCCTCCTCTCCGTGGATCGGCGAAGTTCGGGGACGCGGGCTGATGGTTGGGGTCGAGATCGTGGATCCGGCCCGGCCCGAGGTCCCGGCGCCCGCTCTGCGCGACGAGGTCCTGCGGCTCTGCGTCCGCCACGGCCACCTTATTCTCCTGGGCGCTGGGACGTCGGCCATCCGGTTCCTGCCGCCGCTCAACGTCACGGCCGAGGAGATCGACGAAACGGTGGCCCGCTTTGAGCGGGCGCTGGCCGCTCTGGCCCCCGATCGGGTGGCCTCACCACGTGGATAACTGGTCCCAGGGCTCGTAGGTCAGGTCCCAGCCGTTGTCGCGGGCGATCTGGTTGGCCAGAGCGACGGTCCGGCGGTTCTCCAGGAGCGCTCGCTGTTGCAGACGGTTGAGTTCGCCCTTGGTCCAGTGCTGCCGGGCCAGCGGGCCGTAGAGCAGGGCGCAGAGATGGTAGGCCCGGCGGACCAGGGCGGTCAGTTCGGCCGGCGTCCGGGCCAGGGGCAGCTGGGTGCGCAGGAAGCGGTTGAGCCGGATGACGTCGTTGCGGCTCTCGATCGTCCGCAGGTCCGGGCGGTGGATGTAGTCGGTCAGCTGGGCCATGGCCGCCTCCGCCAGGGTCTCAACCGCGCTGGCCGGCAGAGAGCGTGCCAGGGAGATGGTGCTCGCTGGCACGGAGCCTGCAGCCAGCCGGGGTGGAGAGCCGGAGGGGGGAGCGATGGAGCATCTCGTTGTGCGCGCGATCTACCCCTGGGGACGGCCCGCCGGATTCCACGGACCGACGCCGCTGGCGGTGCCGAAGGCCCTGGTCGAGGAGTTCATCGGCCGGCGGCTCTCGGCCGGCGATCTCCAGGCCCACGGGGCGATCCAGCGCGATGGCTACTGGGTCATCACCTTTCGGGGGCGGGACTACGCCCTGGTGGAGCAGCCGGTGGCGACACCGCGCCACCGCTACCACCGGACCGCGCGCTGGCGGCACGGCCGGCGCAGTCGGCAGCGCGGCCGTCTGTTCTGAGCGCCGTTTCCCCGCGTTCCCACCGGCCCTCGCCCGCGCTACAATAAGGTCGCGGCGAGACTGTTGCTGGCGGGAGAGGGACGGTGAAAATCGGACTGCTCATCTACGAGGCCTCGGAGGCCGAGTTCGCCTTCCTGCACCGACACGGCTTCCAGAGTTGTCAGATCGTCGTTCGTCCCGGTGGCCTGCTTGACCCCCGTCTGGTCACCGACGACACCATCAAGCGGGTGCGCGACCGGCTGCAGGAGCTGGGGATCGAACTCTCGGCCCTGGGCTACTACGGCAACAACCTCGACCCCGACCCGGCCAGGCGGGCCGAGCGGCAGGAGTTCCTGCGGGGGCTCCTCCGGCTGGCGCCCAAACTGGGCACCACGGTCGTCGGCACCTTTGCGGGCCGCGACCCTGAGCGCAGTATCGCGGACAATATCCCCGCCTTCAAAGAGTTTTTCGCTCCGCTGGCCCGGGAGGCCGAGGACCTGGGGGTGAGGATCGCCTTCGAAAACTGCCCGATGTTCCACTCCTTCCCCTTCCGGGGGATCAACATCGCCTACACGCCGGTGGCCTGGGAGCTCATGTTCGACGCGGTGCCCTCGCCGGCGCTGGGGCTGGAGTACGACCCCTCGCATCTGGTCTGCCTGCTCATCGATTATCTGGAGGTCGTCTATCACTACGGGTCCCGGATCTTCCACGTCCACGCCAAAGACGCCGAGGTCTGCTGGCGCAACGTCCGCCGGAACGGTATCTTCGAAGAGGGGGCGGTCCGCCACCGTATGCCGGGTCTGGGCGAGGTCAACTGGGCCCGGCTGGCCTCGGCGCTGGTCAAGAACGGCTACCGGGGGAATCTGGATATCGAGGGCCGGCACGACCCGGTCTACCGCGATGCCCTGGAGGAGCAGGGGCTGCTCATCGCCCTGCGGCACCTGCGGCAGGCGGTCGGGGCCTGAGCCCGTGTCGACCGCTTTGCACGGGAGGAGGGAGGTCGGGCACGGTCGGCCGGGACCGTCGGACCTGGAGAGCCTGGGGAGACCAGAGAGGCGGCCGGCGCGGCGGGAGACCGTGGTCGGGGGAGAGGCCGGCGAGCGCGGGGCTTGCCAGGAGCAAGCGCGGCCGGTATACTCTTAGCCAGAATAATTCTTAGAATCGTTCTTGGTTATGGTGCTCTCGATGGTCCCGCGACCGCGTCTGACCCCGGCCCGGCGTCTGGTGCTGCGCATTCTGGAGGAGAGCGGCCGGCACCTGACGGCGGCCGAGGTCTATCAGGAGGCCCGTGCCCGCTCCCAGCCGCTCTCCTACGCCACGATCTACAACGCCCTGAACCGGCTGGTGGCAATGGGGCTGGTGCGCCGGCTGGAGTGGGGCGAGGGGCCGGCCCGGTTTGATCGGCGCCTGGAGCCACACGCTCACGTGGTCTGCCAGCGCTGTGGCCGGGTGCAGGACGTGGACCTGCCGGCGCTGGGCGAGGTGCTGGCCCAGGTCCAGCGGACCACGGCCTTCACTCTGAGCGGGTGTGATCTTCGCTTCACCGGTCTGTGCCCGGCCTGTCAGGTGGCCGATCACCGCGAGCGGGGGGAGTGAGCGATGGACCACGCCCCGGAGCGTCAGGCCTTGTCTCTGGTTTCGGAGCGGATGGCGCCGGCGGAGCGGGCCTTTCTCCTCCAGGTGGTCCAGCCGGCTCTGATCGGGTTGGTCGATGGCTCGGTCTCGACGCTGGCGCCGCTGTTCGCCACGGCCATCGCCACCGGCAATCCCCACACCGCCTTCATCGTCGGGGTGGCCTCGGCGCTGGGGGCCGGGATCAGCATGGGGTTCGCGGAGGGGCTCTCTGACACCGGGGAGTTGACCGGCCGGGGACACCCGGTCCAGCGGGGAGCGATCACCGGCATCGCCACCTTTATCGGGGGGGTTCTGCACACCCTGCCCTTCCTCATCCCGCACTACGTCCTGGCGCTGACGCTGGCCTCGGTGGTGGTGGCGGTCGAACTGGTGGTCATCGCCCTGATCCGTCACCGGTTTATGGGTGTTCCCCTGCTGCGTTCGTTCCTGCACGTGACCGTCGGCGGCGGGCTGGTGGTGGCCTCGGCCTTTCTCCTGGGTCACGCCTGAAGAGTGGACGGGGTGTCGACAGTTCGGGCTGAGGAGGTGCGATGCGCTATCTTATCACCGGTGGTGGAGGCTTTCTCGGGGTCCGGCTGGCCGAGCGGTTGATCGCGGCGGGCGAAGAGGTCGTGGTCCTCGACCGGTTTTTCGCCCCGACGGTGCGGGCGCGTCTCGGCGACCGGGTGGCCTACCAGGAGGTGGACCTCACCGACCAGGAGCGGTTCTGGGCGGTCCTGACTGCGGTTCAGCCGGAGGTGGTGGTCCATCTGGCCGCTCTGCTCTCCGAAGAGGCCGAGATCGAGCCGGTGCGGGCGTTTCTGGTGAACGTGGTGGGGACCTTTCTGGCGTTGGAGGGATCGCGACGGGTTGGTGTCCGGCGCTTTGTCTTCACCAGCAGCGCCGCCGTCTACGATGCCGTGGAGCCGGTGCCGCCGCTCACGGAAGATGTGCCGCTCCAGCCGTACAGCGCCTATGGGATGCAGAAGGCTACCGGCGAAGCCTGGTGCCTGTACTACCACCGGCGCTATGGCCTGGACGCGCGCATCGCCCGGCCGGCGGCGGTCCTGGGACCGGGGCGAACCTGGGGGGCGGCAGGGGGCTTTGCCGCCCAGATGGTCGAGGCGGCCGCCCGCGGAGAGCCGTACGTCTGTCCGCTGCTGCCGGAGGACGCCAGCCCGATTATTTACCACCGGGACATCGTCGAGGGGCTCTGGCGGCTGGCCCGGGCTGAGGCGGTGCCGGCGCGCATCTACAACTTCGGCGCCGGGCAGGTGACAGCGGGCGAACTGGCCCGCCTGATCCGGGAGCGGATTCCGTCGGCCCGGATCACCTTCGAGCCACGAGAGACAGTTCGCCAGGTCGTCCGCCGCTGGCGGTACGTGGTCCAGGACTGTCGGCGGGCCGAGCGCGACCTGGGCTGGCGGGTAGAGTATCCGCTTCCCCGGATGATCGATGCGTTCCTGGCCGAACTGGAGCTGGCGGCCGGTGATCGCTAGCCTTCGCGCGGGACGATCACCCGGATGCCGCTCTCAGGCAGGGGCTGGCGGATCAGGCGGAGGTTGGGGACGCGGAGCAGGCTGATCTCGGCCAGCGTCAGGATCTCGCAGCCCTCCTCCAGGTGGCCGCCGTAGAAGGTGCCCTGCTGGTTGTGCCAGTTCCAGAGGGCGATGTGGAGGTGAGGCTCGCCGTTGGCGATGATCCCCTGCAGCGAGACGATCTCGAGCGGTCCTTCCAGATGGAGAAAGACGTCACGTGGTGGGTACTCGTTGGTGGCTACCGTGTGGATGACGCCGCGCTTGAGGCAGCCGATGCCGCTGGTGACGATAGCGGTGTCCAGGCGGGCCTGGGCGATGGCCTGGCGAATGCTCTCCAGGAGATAATCGCCGTGGTGCAGCTGCAGGATCAGCGCCTGCTCCCCGCTGTCGTAGAGTCGCACGGTCTCCTCCATCCATTACTGGTGTAGCAGCCGACTACCGACCGGCGAGTCCGGTCATCACAATCCCGCGCATAAAGTAGCGCTGGCAGAAGAAGAAGAGAATAAGAATCGGTAGAGTGGCCACTGTCGAGGCCGCCATCATTAAGTTCCACTCGGTCGAGTAAAGCCCTTTGAAAGTTGCGAGTCCCAGAGCTACGGTTCGGCGATCCATTGAGTTCAGAAAGACGAGAGGGCCCATAAAGTCATTCCAGGCATGAATGAAGGTAAAGATGACGATTGTTGCCAGAAGAGGTTTGGAGAGTGGGAGCATAATCTGCCACCAGATGCGCCAGTAATGTGCCCCATCTACGCGTGCTGCCTCTTCGATCTCAAAGGGGATGGTCATAAAGAATTGCCGTGTTAGGAAGATATAGAAGGGGCTACCGCCGAAAAAGGCAGGGACAAAGAGCGGTAGAAGAGTGTCTACCCAGCCGAGCAGCTTGAAGAGAATAAAGCGGGGAATGAGCGTGACGATCCACGGAAGCATCATCGTTGAAAGCAGCAAGACAAAAAGGAAGTTCCGGCCAGGAAATCGTAGACGGGCGAAGCCGTAGCCAACCAGGGTCGAGGAGAGAACAGTGCCAAGGACCTCCATGCTAGCGACGATCATAGTATTCCGAAAGAAGAGATGAAAAGGGAGAATGGTCAAAGCGCGCGGATAGTTGTCGAAACGGACAGGGTTAGGAATCCATACAGGTGGTAGGACGAAGATCTGCCCAGGCTCCTTTAACGATCCGCTGATGAGCCAGGCGAAGGGCGCGAGGAGGATCACGCCACCGGTTAAAAGGAGAGCGTGGACCACCAGGGTATGCACCACACGGCGGACGGTGCGCCGAAGGAGCAAAGAGCGTTCGGCTCGTACTGCTGAGTTGAGCATGATCTACCTCCCGGCCTCACGTAGCTCCCCTTCGTAGTAGACCCACCGGCGGGCTAGACGAAGTTGGAGCAGCGTGAATACAAGGATGATAAGAAAGAGGACCCACGCTAGAGCCGAAGCGTAGCCCATACGGAAGAATTGAAAAGCATTTCGGTAAAGATAAAGAACATAGAAGAGAGTCGCGTCGGCCGGTCCACCATTAGTAATGATGTAGGCGCCGGTGAAAACCTGAAAACTAGCGATAATCCCCATAACCAGATTGAAGAATATTACCGGGCTGAGCATAGGTAGCGTAATAGACCAGAACTTGGCCCACCAGTTGGCTCCATCAATACTTGCGGCTTCGTAGAGAGTGTCCGGAATGCCTTGAAGCCCGGCCAGGAAAATCACCATAGCAGAACCAAGGTTCCACAAGCTAACGAGAATGAATGTCGGTTTGGCCAGAGCCGGATCGAAAAACCATCCCTGAGCAGGGAGACCAAACATTTGCAAGACAGCGTTGGCCAAACCGTAGTCGGGGTTAAAGACAAAGGACCAGAGGAGAGCGCTGGCCACCGCTGGTGTAACAGAAGGTAGATAGTAAAGAGTGCGATAGTAGGATATAAAACGAACTCGCTGATTCATCAGGATGGCTGCGATCAAGGCGGTGATAAGATGAAGAGGAACCGAAAGAAACGTATAGTAAGCAGTGTTATAGAGTGAGATACTGACATACCGGTCGGCCATTAGCTGCCGAAAATTGCCCAGCCCGACGAACGTGGGGGGGACAATGAGCTCCCACTCCATGAGGCTGAGCACGATGGAAGCCAGCATCGGGCCGGCGGTGAAGAGGACGAAGCCGACTAACCACGGGGATATGAAGACATATCCCCACATGGCTTCGTGCCAGAGGAGTCGTGAAGGCGCGAAGCGACGTCTACCCATCGTCTTATCCCTAATTTAGGGGAAAGGCTGCTGTAACAGCCGGCTGGATTAGATGCGCGTTGGCCGCTGCAGCAGCTGGTCGATCTGAGCCTTCAGGTCGCGGACCACGTCTTTGACCTGGACCTTGCCCAGCCAGACCGGGTCCATCGCCGAGTTCCAGACCTGCTCGATCTCTGCCAGAGCAGCGGGCGAGGGCGCCGGCTCAGCCTGTGGTCCTACCCCTGTCAGGGGATTGACATGGATCATCTTGTAATTCGGTGTATGGTACTCCGGGTCGTACTGGAGCGGGACCAATTTGCGCAGACCGGAGGCCCAGCGCTTCTGGGCGATAATGATCTTTTGCTGCTCCTCACTAGTCATGAACTTGGTCAGAATCCATGCCTGGTCAGGATAGCGGGTGGCTTTCGGTATGGCAAAGCCCGTGGCTCCGCCGCTGATCACTAGGCCTCCCTTGCCCCGCGGATAGAACGTCTCATCCCACTTAAAGGTACGCTTTTCTTCGCGCAGGAAGAAAGCGGTGGCATGGTGGCCCCAGGTCCCGGCGGTCTTACCAATTCGGAACGGATCGCCAGGTTCAGTAATCGCCCCAGGCATCGGGGCCACGCGGTACTTGGCGCGGAAATCGGCCATGAACTGCAGCGCCTCGATGGACTCCGGCTGGTCAATGAGACTGTGTTTGAATTCGTCGTCGTACAGTTTACCGCCCAGCGACTTATACCAGGTCCAGAAACCCTCACCGCGCGGTGAGGTGGTTACCATCGTCACTGCCCACTGGACGATCTTCTGAGCATTGAAATCCGGGTCAGCGGCCGTCTTACCCTTATCATCGATCGTCAACCGCTTCGCCCGCTCAAGGAACTCCTCCCAAGTCATCTCTTTAGTGGGCAGAGGAACACCAGCTTTCTGGTACATGTCAATGTTGTACCAGAGAGCCGTGATACCATTATCCTTTGGTAGCCCATAAATCTTGCCTTTGTACTTAAATCCTTCGATAAAGACGAACTCATTGGGATCGATTTTATCGGTCTGCAGTAGTGGGTCAAGCGGGCGCATCACGTCTTTCGAGGCCCATTCGTGAATGCGGGTGTAATGAAGCCAGATAACGTCCGGAACAGCTCCACCAGCCATCACTGTCTGCAGTTTCACCCAATAATCGTTCCACGGCTCATAGGAGCCTTTGACTGTGATATTTGGGTAGGCCTCCTGGAACCGTTTGACAAAGTCTTCCCAGATCTTGATCTCCGGAGCAGCTGAGAGCGGGAGGAACCAGAAGAGCTCAATCTTTGATCCGGCCGGTTGCGGCTTCGCTTCGGCTGGCTTCTGAGCCGGTTTTTCGGACGGTTTCTCCGCTGCTGGGGCCGGTGTCGGTGTGGGCGAGGGTGCAGAGGGGGCACAGGCAGCCAGAAGAAGCATACCAGCACTAACCGTAAGCCCGACGAGGAAACGACGCCGGCTCAAAGCAGTCCTGAGCATAGGTAATGACCTCCAAAACTCTTGCTTGCTTAGTGAGCGCGTCTGGCTTTCTGATCATAGTTGAGGGGAAGCAGCCTGTCAAGGCTTGTTTTGCGTGTGGGCTTTCTCGTACAATCCGAGGCGCATCTTGTCGGGAAGGGAGGCTCTTCGGGTGAGCACACAGATCGCCGACGCCTACGCTATCCTGCCCAAGTTCAAGTACCTGCGGGTGGTCGACGTCTCCGACGCCCTGGATGCGCTCGGCCGCCAGGACCTCTGCCTGGTCTCGCCGGAGATCCGTCCGCTCTGGCCGGGGATGAAGTTCTGGGGCGTGGCCCTGACGATCCGCGTCGTCCCGGCCAACCGCCATATGCCGCCCCTCTCCAAAGAGGAGGCCCTCCAATCACACCGACTCTGGTTTGAGCAGGTCGGTCGCCCCAACTTCCAGGACCTGGTTCGACCCGGTACCGTCATTGTCACCGACGCCCACGGCTGCCGGGAGACCGGTATCTGGGGCTCGGCCAACAGCCTGAGCATGATCGCCCGTGGAGCGGTGGGCATCGTCACCGACGGCTACGCCCGCGATACCTACGAACTCACCCTCCAGAAGACGCCGATCTGCTGCCGTGCCCGGGGACGCACGATCATCCCCGGCCGCGTTATCTTCGCCGATGTCAATGTGCCGATCTCCTGCGGCGGCGCCCTGGTCCGACCAGGCGATATCGTCGGGGCCGACGACGACGGGGTGATCGTGGTCCCGCAGGAGATCGCCGCCGAGGTGGTCGAGATCGCCAGCGCCATCCTGATTGACGATATGAAGACCCGGCGCCGCCTCTACGAGCAGGTCGGTCTCCCCTTCGATCACACCGTGGCCGTCGAGGAGGTCGAGGCCTTCTACCGCTGAACGCCTTACCCATCTGCCAGTCAGACGAGCGGTCACCAGTAAGGCCGGTGACTAGCCCTCGGCCAGACCCCACTCGCGCAGCCGAGCGGCCACGGTCGAGGCCGGAATGGCCAGCGCGATCCCCGGTGGCATGACCATCGTGGTGAGGCCGAGAAGACGCCCCTCGGCGTCGAGGAGCGCCCCGCCGGAGTTGCCGGGGTAGAGGGTGAGGTCGGCCACGATAACCGGGCTGGGCTGCTGACCGGTCCAGGTGGCCCGGCCCAGCCCGGTCACCAGCCCGAACGCCACCGCCCCCCGCTGGCCGAAGGGGTTCCCGACTGCCAGAGCGATCTCGCCGACCCGCAGCGTCTCGACCGCGCGCGGTCGGGCCGGCGGCAGCGGTCCGGGCGCCGCGATCCGCAGAACGGCCAGGTCGTGTTCGGGGGCCCGCTGGACAACCTGGCCGCTGACCCGCTGCCCGTCGGGAAGCACGATCTCGGCCCGGCTGAAACGGGCGACATGGTGGTTGGTGACCACCAGGCCGTCGGCGCTCCAGATCACCCCCGATCCCCCACCGTGGCCACCAGCCCGGACGGCCACCACCCAGTCCCGAGCCCGCGCGGCCACCTGGGCGATCTCCGCAGCCAGAACCTGAGCCAGACGCGTCCGCATTGGTCCGCTCCGGAGGTTCAGGGACGCTCGCCGATCCGGACCGCGACTTCGATCACCTGTCCGGCCCGCACGACCAGCGCCGGCACCGTCTGCCCCACCCGCTCGCCGCTCAGCGCCGCCTGCAGATCGTCCAGGGTGCGCAGCGGCTGTCCGGCCAGAGCCACCAGCACATCGCCCAGCAGCACCCCGGACTGTTCGGCCGGTCCGCCCGGCTCGACGCCGGCGACGAGGAGCCCGGTGGGCTGCCCCAGCCGGTCGCGCAGGGCCGGCGGCAGCGAGACGACCTGGACACTCACGCCCAGAAAGCCCCGCCGGACCCGACCATGGGTCAGCAGCGCGTCGACCAGCGGCCGGAGCGCTGCGGTCGGGATGGTCAGGCTGAGTCCGCGGACCAGGGCCGAGGTGTTCAGCCCCAGGACCAGCCCGTCGGCGCCGACCAGCGGCCCCCCGGAGAAGCCGGGGTACATGGTCACATCGGTCTGGATGAGCCCCTCGATCGCGCTTCCGCGCCGGCTGCGCCAGGGTCCACCGATGGCGCTGACAACACCGATGGTCGCCATCGGGCCACCGGGGACCGGTCGGGCCAGCGCCAGGACCAGATGTCCGACGGGCGGCCGGCTCTCGGTCAGCGGCGCCGGCGGCAACCCCGTGGCCGGGATCCGCAGCAGGGCGATGTCGGTGGCCGGGTCACGGCCGACCAGCGCCGCCTTGACCTCCTGGCCATCGGGGAGACCCACCGTGATATCCTCGTCGCGCTCCAGAACGTGGTCGGCGGTGATGATGATACCCTCGGCCGACCAGATCAGGCCGCTGGCCCCGCCGCGCGGTCGACCCTCGACCCGAACCACGCTCGAGCCCGCCTGGGCGACCAGCGCCGCCAGTTCGTCGGACAGTTGTCGCAGGACACTCACCCTCTCCTCCGCCATCCTTCTCGCCTCCGCGGTGCGGTTCGCCGGAAGGCTCTGCTCCCGGCAGAGGGAAGGATAGCGATCAGGGCGCTCGCCGCCCTCGGCCAGAGGGGGAGGACGGCCCTGGACGTTTGGCCTAGAAGACCAGCCAGCCCCGGCGGGCGGCCAGATGGATGGCCTCGGTTCGGCTGCTGGCGCCCAGTTTGTGGAAGAGGGCGGTCAGGTGGTATTTGACGGTGTGCTCGCTCACTCCCAGCCGGCGGGCGATCTCTTTGTTGGCGAGGCCGGCGGCCAGATACGCCAGCACCTCGCGCTCGCGCGGGGTGAGATCGCCCGCCTCGGTGGCCAGGGGCGTCTCTCCGGGGCCACCGGCCGGACTCAGAGCCGGGTCGAGGACCAGCAGGCCCTGGCGCACAGCCTGGAGAGCGGCTCGCAGGCGCTCGGCAGAGAGGTCGAGCGGCAGAACGCCCCGGACGCCGGCCCGCAGGGCCGCGGTCACTTCCGCCGGCGGACAGTGTGGGCAGATGAGGATCACGCTGGTGGTCTGGCTTGCCTGGGCGAGGGCGTCCAGGGTGGCTTCGTCGGGCTCGGCGGCCAGCAGCAGCACCGTCTGGTCGTGCGCGTCGGCGATAGGCAGGGCCGCCAGCGTCGGCGCCTCGTGGATGGCGGTTTCACCGGCCTCGGCCAGAAGCAGTCGCAGCCCGGCCCGTAGCAGTGGCGAGGATGAGACAACGATAACCATCGCTCCTACAGTGTCGTCGTCAGCCAGGCCTCCCTGTCCTGGCGCAGAAGAGCCCGCAGGGGAAGAAGACGACGGTCCAGCAGGTCCAGAGCGGTCTCGGGGTCGCCGCTGGTGATCTCCTCGGCGAACTGGTCCTGCAGGTCGTGGTACAGGACCTCGAGTTGGATCCGGTCGGCCGGCGCCAGCGTCGGCATCGCACCCTCCTCGGTGTCCGGCAAGCCACATCGCTTGCCCGCTTCGCCTCCATCATACGCCAGAAGAAGCGCCGGTGTCAACAGCCGGGGGCTCAGGGCACTGTCACACGGACGGTGGGCGAGTTTGGGGAAAGGGCTCTCCTGCGCCTCTCGGCTGTTTCTTCGGGGCCCTTCTCCTCACGCCACC